>Ga0210380_10000044_pt1 | contig 86843 bp, 87 predicted proteins | sample PLM4_5_coexredo_FD_155476 | JGI IMG/M metagenome (GOLD analysis project Ga0210380, IMG submission 155476) | Groundwater sediment microbial communities from an aquifer in East River, Colorado, USA - PLM4_5_coex redo | ecosystem: Environmental > Terrestrial > Soil > Riparian zone | place: USA...
CGAACTTCGCCCACCCCTTGTCCGCCGCCACCTTCGTCAACGCCGACGTCAGCGTCGTCTTCCCGTGGTCGATGTGCCCAATCGTCCCCACGTTCACGTGCGGTTTCGACCGATCAAATTTCTCTTTCGCCATATGCGTGTGCGCTCGCTCTATGTCGTTAGTACCGGTCCGCCGCAACCACTGCTACGACGGACAACCGACGCCCGGCTGGCCAATCCACGTGCGCACGTCGCGCCACGATGGACGAGCCGTTGCTGGTTTACCAACCGACGCTCGCGTAGGAGCGAAGGTTGGAGCCGATGACCAGAATCGAACTGGTGACCTCGTCCTTACCAAGGACGCGCTCTGCCGACTGAGCTACATCGGCCCTCGCGTTACGCGCTCCGGCGGACACGCTGACGCAACCTGCCAGCCACAGCTCTCGCGGCGAGCGAAGGCTGGAGCGGGAGACGGGGATCGAACCCGCGACCAACAGCTTGGAAGGCTGTGACTCTACCACTGAGTTACTCCCGCCCACGCTATCCACTCGACCTCTCCGCTCTTCTCGCCGCCGCGCTTCGCACACGCCACCAAACCGAACGACCCCTCAGTGCCCGAGGCAAAGAGGTTGGTGGGGAGGGGAGGGTTCGAACCTCCGTAGCCCGAAGGCGGCAGGTTTACAGCCTGCTGCGATTGACCGCTCTGCCACCTCCCCATGACATTCGCTCGGCTGACGACTCGTCGCTGATGCACCGCGCTCGGCACGCCGACGCGCGTTCTGTCAAACCGTTGGCTTGTGCTGGGTTGAATCGTGTATCGACCCTGAAGACCTGCGCCGCCCCCCGTAAGCCGAGCAGGCGAAGCAAGTCGGTGGAGCTGGCGGAGGGATTTGAACCCCCGACCGGCTGATTACAAATCAGCTGCTCTACCGAGCTGAGCTACGCCAGCCAGACAAAGGGTGGATGGTAGCACTTCCCGTGCCACAGGTGCAATGCCAAGGGGTGCAGTTGTGGGGCCCATCAGGGCCCGTCAGGGCCCGCCGGTGCCAGCCCGCTGTCGAACGGCCTCGAAGAGCACGACCCCGGCCGCCACCGAGACGTTCAGGCTCCCCACCTGTCCGCGCATCGGAATCGAGGCCAGATGGTCGCAACGCTCCCTCACCAGTCGCCTCAGCCCAGTCCCTTCAGCTCCCAGCACAAAGGCCGTCGGAAGGCGATAGTCGAGGGCACCGTAGGCAGTCGGTGCATCGCCCGCAAGCCCAACAGTCCAGACGCCAGCCTCCTTCAGTTCCTCGAGTGCTCGGGCGATGTTGACGACCTCGGCGAGCCGCACGTGCGCGACCGCGCCCGCCGATGCCTTTGCGGCCGCCCCTCCGCGGGCGGCCGATCGGCGGCTCTGTATGACGACGCCATCGACGCCGGCTGCGTCGGCGGTTCTCAGGATGGCGCCGAAGTTGTGCGGATCCTCAATCCCGTCGAGCACCACAATCAGCGGTGCACCCGTGGCGCTCTGGATGAGCTCGTCGATACTGTAGGTGATGGTCTCCACGACCTCCGCAACCACGCCCTGGTGCACGCCGCGGCGCGACTCGCGCTCCAGTGTCTCGGCCGGCACGCGAGTCACCGTGACGTTGCGCTCTTCGGCGAGCGCCAGCACCTGCCGCACACGCTGGTCTGCCCGCTCGCCGACTCGGATTGTCTTCACCCGCCCGGCTCGGAGGGCTTCGATGACGGGATTGATCCCGTAGATGATCACGGCTGCGGGTCCGTGTCGCCCAGTTCCTCGAGGAATGCGCCCACGCGCTCTGTGGCGCCGATGATCCGACCCGGGCCATCGTCGGCGGTGGCGGTCGCCCCGAGTTCGATCAACGGCACGGCAAGATCGAGCTCGACCCCCTCGGCCTCACCGGTCAGCGCCAGCCGGATGGGGTGAAAGAGCGCCCTGCCCTTCGCGCCGGTTCGTTCCCGTACTTGCTGCGCCGCAACGCGAAAGGCATCGCGATCGGTCAACCGTCCCGAGGTAGCCAGCACCTCGCCAAACGCCGAGATGACGCCGTGGGCGGCGGCAGCCTCCTCGCGGAGGCCGGGCTGATCGAGCGCCCGCTTGGCGGAATAGTCGAACAGGAAGCGCAGACGTGTCGGAACCTGCTCGAGTCGATCCACCGAGGCCGCTGCCACGACGACCGCTCGAGAGAGAAACTCCGTGCCCTTCGTGGTCTGTGTCACCGCCCAGCCTGCCTGGGTGAGAAACGGAAGGGCCAGGACAGCCAGACGATCTGGCGGCGCGGCCTTCAGGTAATGACGATTCGCCCAGGCCAGCTTTTCCGGATCGAATACGCCCGCGCTCTTGCCCACGTCCTCGATGCGGAAGCGCCGGGCCAGTTCGTCGAGGGACAGCAGCTCCTCGCCTTCGCCGGGCGACCACCCGAGCAGCGCCAAGTAGTTCGTCAAGGCCTCTGGCAGGTAGCCATGTTCCCTGAACTCGGCGACCGACGTGGCGCCGTGCCGCTTCGACAGGTTCGCGTGATCAGGCCCGAGCACCATCGACACGTGACCGAACAGTGGTGGAGTCCACCCCAAGGCCTCGTAGAGCAGCAGCTGCCGTGGTGTGTTCGAGATGTGATCCTCGCCCCGGACCACATGGGTGATCGCCATCAGCGAATCGTCGACCACCGCCGCGAAGTTGTACGCAGGCACGCCACCCGAGCGCACTATCACGAAGTCGCCGAGGACACCTCTAGGAAAAGCGACGCGTCCACGGACCAGGTCTTCGAAGGCGACATCCGGAGTGCCGTCAGGAACGCGGAAGCGGATCGCCGCCGGCTCTCCGTTCTCCACTCGCGTGCGCGCCTCGTCCCGCGAGATGTTGCGGCAGCGACCCACGTACTTCGGAGGCTCGCCGGCACGAAGCGCCTGATAGCGATCCATCTCGAGCTGCTCTTCGGTGCAAAAACAGTGATAGGCCTGCCCACGCACCATCAGTTCCGCGGCGTGGGCGCGATAGATGTGCAGGCGTTCCGACTGGCGGTACGGGCCAAACGCCCCGCCGGTGTCCGGCCCCTCGTCCCAGTCGAGGCCAAGCCACCGCAGATCCTGCAGCGCGGACCCCTCGGCCTCCTTGGTCGACCGAACGACATCGGTGTCTTCGATCCGCAGCACGAAGGTGCCGCCCGCCCCGCGGGCCATCAGCCAGTTGAATAGCGCGGTCCGCACATTGCCGACGTGGAGCTGACCGGTCGGACTTGGGGCGAAGCGCAGGCGGATGGCGGGGTCGGGCGCCATCAGCGACCTGTCAGCAGAGCGACGGCGTGGACGGCGATCGACTCGCCCGCTCCCGTCGAGTCAACGCCTTCGTTCGTCTTGCCTTTCACGCTCACCTGCTGCGCGTCGATACCGAGGGCACCCGCCAGGCAGGCGCGCATGGCATCCACGTATGGGGCCACTTTCGGTTGCTGGGCGATCACGACCACGTCGATGTTCGCCACGCGGTAACCCCTTCGAGCGACGACGTCTCCCGCGCGCCGGAGGAGCGCAAGGCTGTCGGCATCCTTCCAGGCGGGATCCGTATCGGGGAAATGCCGCCCGATGTCGCCCGCCGACGCCGCGCCGAGGATCGCGTCCGTCACCGCATGGCAGACGGCATCGGCGTCGGAATGCCCCTGCAGTCCCTTGTCGAACGGAACGCGCACACCGCCGAGAATCAGCGGCCGGTCCGGCACGAGACGATGCAGGTCGTAGCCATTGCCGATTCGCACGATGGCCGCGCGCGGCGGTCCGACGAGCCGCTCAGCCAGTTCCAGGTCGTCTGCCGTCGTGATCTTCAGGTTCCGCACGTCCCCGTCGACGACGTGGACGCGATGACCGGCCTGCTCCGCGAGCATGGCCTCGTCGGTCGCATCGCCATCTGCGCTGGCCTGCGCCAGCGCCTCACGCAACACGCCCACGCGAAACGCTTGCGGCGTCTGGGCGAGAAAGATTTCCTGGCGCGGCAGAGTGCCCTGAATCACCCGTGCCGCATCGGCCCGCTTAACCGTGTCGGTCGCCTGCAGGGCTGCGATCGCCGCCCCGTGTTCGATCGCCGCGGCGACCGTGCGTTCGATGAGCGACGCCGGCACGAGCGGTCGCGCCGCGTCGTGAATCAGGACGACATCCGTACGGGGTGAGATAGCGAGAAAGGCACGCGCCACCGAATCCTGCCGGCGTGCGCCGCCCTCCACCACAATGACGTCCGCCAGATACGCAGGCCGACTTGCGCACCACTCCGCGGGAAGAGCGACGACCACTTCGTGGAACGGATACCCGCTCCGTACGGCGGCGACCGTGCGCTCGAGAATCGGCACGCCGGCGAGGGTCAGGAGCTGCTTCGGTTGCGCGCCGCCGAGGCGCGCGCCCCGACCCCCGGCCGGGATGATCGCGGATACGTGCACGGTTGGCGATTCTATCCGACGAATCGAGCGGCTTCCCGACAACCGGTGTAGGCCTGCATCCGTTTCGACGTTTCGTCGAGCACATGCGCAAGCCGGCCGGCGTCGACGTCGCGGGGCGCGAACACGACCAGCAGCGCGCGCGTCGTCTCGGTTGTCACCATCGTTCGCGCCGAATCGGACGTGGGATTGCCGAAGGGCCCGCGCGCGTCGGCGAGCGCAATCCGCCCATCCACGTGCACGTCGTCCTTGCGGATACCGGGGTACGACTCGCCGTCCGAGCCGAGTCGCAGCACCACATCGCCGTCGATACGGTCGGCGTCGTACAGCCCGTAAGGCAGCTGGAACTCAAACGAGCACCAATTGCATACGTCCACCATCGAATTGATACGCGGCAACGCATCTCCCTTGCGGACGCGGCGAAGCAGGGCCTCAGACGAGGGGCGCGTCTTCGTCGGGTCCAGCCCGACGCGCTTGTACATAGCCCTCACGGCGCCGGTGTCGAGTGGTGGCGTCATGCGAACGGCCGCTTCTGCCGCCGCCAGCGGCGCATCCAGGCGATGGTCGCGCTCGATGACCGTCGCCCCCTCGAGCCAGAGCGCAGCCGGACGCACGACCGGCACCAATGCCGCTGCAACGCTGAAGGTCATGGGCCACGTCGCGCGTCCGACTCGGCCGCGAGCGCAATCACCTCGCGAACACGAGCCGCAAACGCTCTGGCGACGCGCGGATCTCCGCCCACGACGTCGGTGGTGTCGATGGGGTCGTGCACGACCAGTGTCACGTGCCCGGGGTAGGTGGCCAGACGCCCCTTGAGCATCACGTGGCGGCTGCCGACGACCGAGAGCGGCACGACCGGCAGCCCGGCGTCGAGCGCGAGATAGAAGCTTCCCCCTTTGAAGGGTCCCACCCGGCCATCACGGCTCCGAGTACCTTCGGGGAACACAATCAACGATAGGCCCTCGCGCATGAGCCGCGACGCGCGGCCGAAGATCGCCGACCGAGCGGGTCGACGCCGATCGACCAGAATGTGGCCGGTGCGACGTAGGTGCCAGCCGAGAAACGGGAAACTGCCGAGCGAGTCCTTGGCGATGATCCGAATCTGAAACGGCAGCGACCAGAACAGGATGGGAATGTCGTAGATGCTCTGGTGATTCGAGACGAAGACATACGCGCGGTGCGGTTCCAGGCGATCCAGACCCACGACCTCGACCGTCACGCCCGTCGTGAGGAGGATCAGCCGCGACCACGTACGCGCGCACCAATGGGCGAAGCGTCCGCTGCGCTCGAACAGACTCGACCCAATCGACAGCGTCCCGAGGACGATCGTGTACACACTGATGGCCGGAATGAGAAAGAACACCGTCCGCCACCAGTGAAACGGGGGCACGCGATTGGTGCCGTGGATCTACTTTCCCGTGGCGGTCGCCGGCGACGGTACCTGCGGACGCGCGCGCCGCACGGGTTCGCCCTCGGCGGGGGCGTTGCCAGATTGCGTCGCTTGCGTGGCCGCAGCATCGATGAAGCGCCCAAAAATCATCTTCCCGGCCGTGGTCTGCAGCACGCTCGTCACGACGACGTCGATCGTCTTGCCGATCATCTTCCGTGCGTTGTCCACGACCACCATGGTGCCGTCGTCGAGGTAGGCAACGCCCTGGTTGTATTCCTTGCCTTCCTTGAGGATGAACACCCGCATCACCTCGCCAGGCAGGACGACCGGCTTCAACGAGTTCGCGAGCTCGTTGATGTTCAACACCGACACGCCGCGCAGTTGCGCCACCTTGTTCAGATTGAAGTCGTTGGTGACGATCTTGCCGTCGAGCGTCCGCGCGAGCTCGATGAGCTTCAAGTCCACCTCTTTGACTTCCGGGAAATCGACGTCGGAAATCATGACGTCCACGCCCGCCATCTTCTGGATCTTCTGGAGGATGTCGAGGCCGCGGCGGCCGCGGTTGCGCTTCATCGAATCCGAAGAATCGGCGACGAACTGGAGCTCCTTCAGCACGAACTGCGGGATCACCAGCGTGCCGTCCATGAACCCCGTCTCGCAAATATCGGCGATGCGGCCGTCGATGATGACGCTGGTGTCGAGCACACGATAGCGACGACGAGGACCGGTGTTGCGGAAGAGCCCCACCAGGCGCTCAGGTTCGAGCCATTCAGCGTTGCGGGCGCCCAGCACGAGGCCAACGTAAGGAATCCCGAGCAGGATCACGCTGTGGAGGAACACGACGCGGGGATCGCTGACGTCGGCCCAATAGAGAGCAGCGCCGATGGTCTTCGCGGCGCCCAGCCCGATGGCGCCGCCCAGCATGCTGCCGAGCATGTGCGTCATCGCAATATCCTTGAGGCGCATCTCGAGCATGATGACGAGTGCGCCAAGGACAACGCCGAAGGTCAGGTTGGGAAACGGTTCGTCGCTGCCGAGGGGCTGCAGCTGGTACGCCGCGTACCCAACCGCCCCGATGAACAGGAACCGCGCGATGAGAAACCAAGCCATGAATACTCCCAGGGGTGCCAGATGAACGGACGAGTATGAATGTAAGGAACGTTAGAGCCCCCGGGGATGAAAATCAAGCAATCAACGCGTCCAGGGCCTCTCCAACCTCGCGAACACCCACCAGGTCGCACCCGGCGCTCCCTTCGGCGTCGGAGGGGTCAACGTTGGTGGCCGGAAGGACAATGCGAGTGAACCCCATCTGGACGGCTTCGCGAATGCGAAGGGCGGCTTGGGGAATTCCCCTGATTTCGCCGCTCAGTCCGACCTCGCCGAAGACGGCGGTCGCCGGCAGCACCCCCCGGTTCCTGACGCTCGACGCCACCGCGGCCACGACACTCAGATCGGCCGCCGGCTCGTCGATGCTCATACCTCCCGCGATATTCACGTAGACGTCGTCGCCGGCGAGGCTCAGACCCGCGCGTTTTTCGAGCACGGCGAGGAGCAGCGCCAGGCGATTCGGATCGATTCCGATGGCCATGCGCCGCGCGGTTCCGTAGGTGCTCGTGCTGACCAGAGCCTGCACCTCGAGAAGAATCGGCCGCGACCCCTCGACGCAGCAGACCACCGCCGAACCTGGCGTACCGGACGCGCGCTCGGCCAAGAACAGACGCGAGGGATTGGGAACCGGACGAAGGCCTGTGCCGGTCATCTCGAACACGCCCAGCTCGCTGACCGCGCCGAACCGGTTCTTGATCGCGCGGATCACCCTCTGCGAGTGGTGACGCTCGCCCTCGAAATACAGCACCGCGTCCACCACGTGCTCGAGCGCCTTGGGACCGGCGAGGTTGCCATCCTTGGTGACGTGGCCAACGAGCACGGTTGGGATGTTCTGACCCTTGGCCGTGAACAGCAGCTGCGTAGCGGCCTCACGTACCTGACCGATGCTGCCGGGCGCCGACTGGAACCTAAGCGAGAAGACGGTCTGGATCGAATCGATGATCACCAGGGCCGGCTTCAGCCTGGCGATCTCCTCGAGGATCCGCTCGACGCAGGTCTCGGCCAGCAGATACAAGGGCGCCGCGGCAAGCCCCAATCGGTCGCCCCGGCTCCGAATCTGGTGCTCGGATTCCTCGCCAGACGCATACAGCACGGGACCCACCGCACGCGCGAAATGCCCCGCCGCCTGCAGCAGCAGCGTGGACTTGCCGATGCCAGGTTCGCCACCGAGCAACACGAGCGAGCCGGGCACGATGCCTCCGCCCAGCACTCGATCGAACTCGTCGATTCCGGTGGAGAGGCGCACGGCGTTGGTGGTGTCAACTTCCGCGTACAGCTTGGCGGCGCCAGATGTCCCGAAGTGCGCGTACCGGTGGTCGGCCGGGGCCGCGCTGGGAGCGTCGGTCGGCGCGGCACGCTCCTCGACGAACGAATTCCACGCGCCGCAGTCGCTGCAGCGGCCCATCCATTTCGGCGCCTGCGCGCCGCACTCCTGACAGACGAAGACGATCTTTGGCTGTTTCATGGCGAAACGTCAGTCGTACTGTCTTTCAATTCTCGCGCCGATTCGACAGAGGACTTCGTATGGGATGGTGCCGATCGCGGCCGCCATCTCGCGCGCGTCGATCCGTTGCCACGATTCGTCGCCCTGCCGGCCGATGATCACGACCTCGTCGCCAGGGGATACGTCGCTCAACTCGGTCACGTCCGCCATCATCATGTCCATGCAGACGGAGCCCACAATGGGCGCCCGTCGTCCGCGGATGAGCACGTGGCCCCGCCCGGACACGCGCATGTCGATGCCGTCCGCGTAGCCGGCTGGAATGACCGCGATCGTCGCCGGCGCGTCGGCTGTGAACCGGAGGCCATATCCGACGCCTTCACCCGGACGCATCCCCTTGACCGCCACTACGCGGCTCGTCAGCGACATGACGGGCACGAGCGGGATGGTCGTGGCCAGCGGCGGCGGCACGATGCCGTAGAGCAGCAGTCCCGGGCGGACCATGTCGTACCAGACGCGCGAGTCGCGCAACATCGCCGCGCTGTTGGCGGCATGCCTCAGCACGGGGGCAGGCCTCGAACGGCCGCCGGCGCCGTCGGATTCGATCGAGCCGACCATTTGCCACGCGCGCTCGAACCGCTCACGCTGCTGGTCGAAGAACGGCTGCTCGGGTTGGTCGGCCGTTGCAAAGTGAGTAAAGACGCCTTCGAGCCGCAGGTTCTCGCTGCCGAGCACATCGGGCAGCGTGCGTCGCAGGTTGTCGTGGCGGAATCCGAGGCGATTCATCCCCGTGTCGATCTTCAGGTGGTAACCGAGCGTCGTCCGGTGGCGCGCCGCGGCCGTCTGAAGGGCGCGGGCGGCCGCGGGCGAGCTGATCGTCGGCGTCAGGGCGCACTCGAACACGCCGTCGACGTCGCTCACGCTCAGCGCGCCGAACACGAGAATCGGCACCCGCACGCCGGCGCGCCGAAGCGTGATCCCCTCTTCGATGTCCGCACAGGCCAGCACGCTGGCGCCAGCGGATTCGAGGGCCAGCGCCACACGTTCGGCGCCGTGTCCGTAGGCGTTCGCCTTGACGACGGCGACGATCTGGGGCGGCACGGAGGCGACGGGGCCGCCCGCCGCGGCGCCAGATGCGAGAAAGTCCCGCACGGCTCGAAGGTTGGACTGAAGCGCAGAGAGGTCGACGTGCGCGACGGTGCTCCTGATCACCAGTTCCTCAGCCGCCTGGGGCGAGGTTGGCGAAGCGCGTCTGCTCGCGCAGAAACGCCAGCCGGACGACGCCGGTGGGGCCGTTCCGCTGCTTGGCCACGATCAGCTCGGCCGTCCCCGCGTCGGGGTTGTTGGGATCGCGATTGTAGGCGTCGTCACGATAGATCATGACGACGACATCGGCGTCCTGTTCGAGCGCGCCTGACTCACGCAGATCAGACAGCTGCGGCCGGTGGTCGGCGCGCGATTCGGGCGCGCGCGACAGCTGCGACAGCACCACGATGGGCACGTTCAACTCTTTGGCCAGCCCCTTCAACGACCGCGAGATGGACGCGAGTTCGAGCGTGCGGTTCTCGTAGCGCCCGCGAGCCGTCATGAGCTGGATGTAGTCGACGACGATCAGCTTGAGCCCGTGCTCGGCCTGCAGGCGACGCGCCTTGGCGCGCATCTCGAGCACGCCGACGTTCGCCGTGTCGTCGATGAAGAGACGCATCGCACTCAACGTTTCGATCGCGTGCGATATGCGGCCGTAGTCTTTCTGGCCGATGGCGCCGCTCATCAGCCGGTGGCTGTCGATCTGAGCCTCGGACGTGAGCAGGCGGATGAAGAGCGACTCCTTCGACATCTCGAGGCTGAAAAATCCCACGGTCATGTCGGGCTGGACGGCCACGTGTTGCGCGATGTTGAGCACCAGGCTCGTCTTGCCCATCGACGGCCGCGCCGCGACGATGATCAGGTCGCCGCCCTGAAGCCCGCGCGTCATCTCGTCGAGATCGACGAAGCCCGTCGGCACGCCGGTGACGAGACGCTTGTGCTCGAAAATCTGCTCGATCTTCGGGAAGCTCTCCTTGACGAGGTCGCGCATCGGCACGAATCCGGCCTTCAACCGATCATCGGCGACCGCGAAAATCGAGCTCTCGGCCTCGTCCAGGATGAGATCGGACTCCTGATCGGCCTCGTACGCGTTGGTGAGAATCTTGTTGGCGGCGTAGATGAGGTTCCGCAGCGTCGCCTTCTCCTTGACGATGCGGGCGTAGTACTCGACGTTGGTGGCGCGCGGCACGCCGTCGACGAGCGACGCAATGTAGGCCGGACCACCCACGTCGTCGAGCTCGCCGGCGCGCGACAGCTCCTCTTTCAGCGTGACGAAGTCAATCGCGCCGCCACGCTCGCTGAGCGTGACCATCCGATCGAAGATGCGACGGTGCGCGTCACGGTAGAAATCGCGGCCGTCGATGACCTGCGCCGCGGTGTTGAACGCGTCGTTGTGGACGAGGATCGCCCCGAGCACCGACCGTTCGGCTTCCAGATTGTGCGGAAGCGTACGCTCGGCTGTCGCGATCGTCTCGGCCATTGGATTGTGCGGGGATTGAAAACGGGAGTGTACGACAGAAGAGAGAAACTCCCAACTCCCAAACGGCTCTTCGGGAGGCGGACGTTGGATCTTTGGGAGTTGCCCGAAGGGCCTACGCGCCGAGGACGGCCAGCGCGTCCCGCACTCTCGCGTAATTGGGCTCGAGTCGCGCGTCGTCGAGGATCTCACGATGGTGGATCCGGCCGTCGCGGTCGATGACGAAGACCGCACGCTTGGCGATGTTCTTGAGCCCGATCATGTCTTCGTTGACGACGCCATACTGGTAGATCACCGTCTTGTTGAAATCGCTGAGGAGCGAAAAGGTGATGCGCTGCGCCGTGGCCCAGGCCTTGAGCGCAAAGAAGGTATCCACGCTCACGCCGATCACGCGTCCGGGCACGTTGCCAGTGGCCTGAAGGGAATCGCGAAGCGTGCAGATCTCCTGCGTGCAGGTGTCACTGAACGCCCCTGGGAAGAACGCCAGAAGCACCGGCCCGTCCTTGAGCTCTGCGCTGAGCGTGACGGGCCGGCGGTCCTGATCAGGAAGCGTGAAGTCCGGCGCGATCGATCCGAGCTCCGGAGGCATCCGGCTCAGGCGGTGGGAGGCGGATTGTCGGCACCTTCCCTGACCACGCGGACCTTGAGTGCCACGGTGACCTCGCGATGCAGCTTCAGGGGCACGTTGTGCTCCCCCAGCGTCTTGAGCGGCTCGGGGAGGATCAGCTTGCGGCGATCGACCTCGAACCCCTTGGCCTTGAGCAGGTCTGCGATGTCGGAGGCCGTCACCGATCCGTACAGCTGTTCGGTGTCGCCGACGCGGCGCGCGATCGCGATGTCGATCGCCTGGAGGCGAGCGGCGATGGCCTCGGCGCGCCCGCGCTCCTCGCCCTCGCGCGTCTCCATGATCTTGCGCTCGCGCTCGACGTGTTTCCTGTTGCCGTCGGTCGCTGGCAACGCCAGCTTCCGCGGCAAGAGGTAGTTTCTGGCATAGCCGTCGGCGACCTTGACGATCTCGCCACGCTTGCCGAGATGATCGACGTGTTCTCTGAGAATCACTTCCATCGGTCTACTCCGCCGTGTACGGAATCAGCGCGAGCTGCCGGGCCCGCATGATCGCGGTGCGCAGCTTCCGCTGGTGCATCGCGCACGTGCCCGAAATGCGGCGCGGCAGGATCTTCGCGCGCTCGGGGACGAAAGGCATCAACAACTTCGCGTCCTTGTAGTTGATGTCGTCGATCTTCTCCGCGCAGAACTTGCAGACCTTGCGGCGTCTGAACATCGGGCGGCGCTGGCCGTCCTTGCCCTGCGCGCCCGCAGCGCCCGGACCCGTCTTGCCGCGCCCACGTCCGCCGCCACCACCGCTGCCAAAGCCTCGCTTGCTGCCGTTCATCGGTCCACCTCCGCCAGGTCGAAGCGGTCGTCGCGGTCATCGTCGGCGTCGCCGCGCTGTCCCTCACCCGGCGCGCGGTCCGGCGGTAGCCCGCGTGCGATGCGGCGCCGCCGCATCGTTTCGGTGCGCCGGCTGCGCGTACGTTCGATCACCACCTGCTCGGCGTCGACGCGGACGACCAGGTGGCGGATGATGAGGTCGCTCACCTTGAGACGGCGGTCGATCTCCTTCATCACGTCACCGCCGCCCTCGATGAGCTCGAGCACGTAGGTGCCTTCCTTGTGGGGGCCGATCTCATAGGCGAGTCGGCGCCGGCCCCAGTTCTCGGTCTTCTCGATCTGGGCATCAAAGCGCTGCACGATCGCCTCGACCTGCGTGTGCAGGTCGGCGATCTGGGCGTCGGTCGCGTCGGGCGACACGACGTACACGAGTTCGTACTTCCTCTTCATGAGTCTCCTTCTGGACAGACGGCCGCATCCGCGCGGCAAGGAGCTGTCAGTCCGGGTCCACGGCGCCCGGGTTGTACGTGTTCATCACCTTCTCGATGCCCGCCGTAGCGAACAGCTCAGCGGCGTCGGCCGCCCGGGCGATGAACGTTTCGAGGTCTGACTGCTCGTCGGCCTCGAACTTCGAGAGCACGTGATCCGCGAGATCGCGTCTCGCGTCGCCGCGCCCAACCCCCAGCCGAAGCCGGGGCAGATCCGAGGTCCCGAGTCGATCGATGACCGACTTGAGACCGTTGTGTCCGCCCGCCGACCCGCGCGGCCGTGCGCGGAGCCGACCGAACGGCAGCGCCACCTCGTCGAGGACGACCAGCACGTCCGGAGGGTCGATCCCGTAGTAGCGCGCCAGCCCCGCGACCGCGTCGCCGCTCCGGTTCATGAACGTGAGCGGCTTGGCGACGAACAGCGGCTCGGCGCCGTGCCGTTTCGCGATCATCGCCTCGGGCACTTGTGACGGCCCGAGCGCCAGCACCAGAGTGTGCCGTCTGGCGATCTCGTCCACCACCATGAACCCCACGTTGTGGCGCGTGTCGCGATACTCGCGTCCGGGATTGCCCAGACCCACAATCAGCTTCACTACTTCTTCGGCGCTTCCTCGTCCTTGTCGGTCTTGCCCTTCTTGATAACCTCGGGCTCGGCCCCCGCGGCGGCGGGCGCGGCCGCCGCTTCGGCCGTCGGCGTCGCCACCTCTTCAGCCTTGGGCACGATGATGTGTACGAGCATCGTATCGCCGTCGGTCACCGGCTTCCACTTGGGGCTGACCGGCAGGTCGCGGACGCGAACCGACTGGTGCAGCATGAGCTCCGTGACGTCCACCTCGATACGCTCGGGAATGTCCACGGGCAGGCACTGCACCTGGATGTCGCGCGTGACGAAATCGAGCAGACCGCCCTGCTGTTTGACGCCGGCCGACTCGCCCTTGAGCACGATCGGCACCGTCACCACCATCGCGCGGTCCATGGCCAGCTGATAGAAGTCGGCGTGGAGCAAGGCGTGGCTGACAGGATCGAGCTGATAGTCGCGCACCATCACCCGCGATTCGCCGCCATCAAGCTTCAGGTTGATCAGGGTGTTGGCGCCCGACTCGGAGTGCAGGATCCGAAGCACCTCCTTCGGGTCGACCGCTACCGGCACGCCTTCGGGCGCCTGGCCTTCCTTCCGCGCACCGTAGACGACGGCGGGAACCCGCCCGGCGGCCCTGAGACGCCGCGCCTCGTTCTTGCCACGACCGTCTCGCTTCTTCGCTTCAAGTATCGCGTCCATCGCCTTCTCTTTCCTCACCGACGGGCCGGACGACCCGCCACACACTACACGAACAACGAGGAAACCGACGTCTCTTCGTGAATGCTCCGAATGGCCTGCCCCAGCAACCGGGCCACGGACAGGACCACAATCTTCTTGCACTGCTGCGCTGCTGCGCTCAACGGAATCGTGTTCGTCACGATCAGCTGATCCACCGGCGAGTTCTCGATCCGCTCGATCGCGGGCCCCGACAGCACGCCGTGCACGGCACAGGCCAGCACGCGATCGGCGCCGGCCGCCTTGAGAGCGCTGGCGCCCTTCTGGATCGTGCCGGCGGTGTCGATGATGTCATCCTGGAGGATGCACGTGCGTCCCTCCACGTCGCCGATGACGTTCATCACCTCCGCCGCGCCGTCCTCCGAGCGCCGTTTGTCGATGACGGCCAGCTCGGCGTCGATCCGCTTCGCGTACGCCCGCGCCCGCTCGGCGCCGCCGGCGTCAGGCGAGACAATCGTCAGCTTCGGATAGTTCAGCCTCGATAGATACTCGATGATCACCGGCGCGGCAAAGAGGTGATCCACCGGAATGTCGAAGAACCCCTGGATCTGCGCCTTGTGCAGGTCCATGGTCAGTACCCGATTCGTGCCCGCCGCGCTCAGCAGATTGGCGACCAGCTTCGCCGAAATCGGCACGCGCGGCTTGTCCTTGCGATCCTGCCGGGCGTATCCGTAGTACGGAACGACCGCCGTGATCCGCGCCGCCGACGATCGACGGAACGCGTCCACCATGATCAACATCTCCATGAGGTGCTGATCGACCGGGTTCGACGTCGGCTGCACGATGAAGACGTCGGTCCCGCGAATGTTCTCGTCGATCTGAAACGACACTTCGCTGTCGGGAAACCGGCGAAGACGCGCCTGCCCCACCGGAATGCCCAGGACGTCGGCGATCTCCCTCGTGAGCTGGGGATGCGCGCTCCCGGAAAATACCTTCAGATCGCCGAATCCGGTCGACATCAGCCCATCACCGCTCAGGGGTCGTTTCATGGCGCCACTATCAACCGATACTCCGCCCTCGCTTGGTTGGTTGGGGCGGAAGGATTCGAACCTTCGGATACGGGATCCAAAGTCCCGCGCCTTACCGCTTGGCCACGCCCCATCCCGGTAACCTGTGCGCTACGGAGTCGACTGGCTAAGGCGGTGCAAACCCTTAGTCTAGACGAGACTTCCTCGCGGCGGCAACTCGCCCGGTCAGACGCCGCGGTCGGCGCGTCCCAGGCGCTGCTGGAACATCACGCATGAGGCAGGGCCTCGCGCGCCGGGCGTAGTCGCCTCGTCCAAGCGATTCCGTCAGGTGCACCCGCCAGCCCGATCCGCCGAGCCGTTCGACGGCTGCCAGCGCGTCTCGCCGTTTCTGGAACAGGCCAAATACCGTCGAGCCGCTGCCCGACATCGCCGCAGCGAGCGCGCCGGCCCGCCGTAGCGCGGCCTTCATCTGGTCGATTTCCGGATGATGGCGTGCGATCGGCGCTTCGAGATCATTGATCATCTGCGCGGCACGCGACGGCCATGGGCCCGGCACGTGCTGCGGCTCGCGAGGCGCGCGCGACAATTCGGGTTCGGCGTCGTACCAGCCGTACGCATCGCTCGTGGATACGCCAAAGCCTGGAATCAGCAGCACGATCCAGTGGCGAGGCAGGTCCGCGAGCGGGTAGATCTCGTCGCCTCTGCCCAGACCGAGGGCCGTGCCTCCGGCCAGAAAGAATGGGACGTCGACGCCAAGCCCGGCCGCCACGTCCGTGAGCTGTACCGCTTTCACCGGCACGCGCCACGCATGCGCCAGCGCCACCAATGTCGCGGCGGCATCGGCGCTGCCGCCGCCGAGACCGGCCTGGAGGGGAATTCGTTTCTCGAGCCGGACCATCACATCTCGCACACGACCGGAACGTCGCAGTGCCCGCCAGAGAGCCTGGGCCGCGCGCCACGCTAGGTTTGATTCGTCGAGCGGCACGCCCGCGACGTCGCACTCGAGCGCGAAGGGGCCCTCACGCGGGATGCAGCGAATCGTGTCGTGTAGCGAGATCGCCTGGAACACGGTGCGCAACTCGTGAAAGCCATCCGGCCGCGTGCCGAGCACGCGGAGGTCGAGATTGATCTTCGCATGCGCGCGGATCGACACGGGAAGCATCGCGGCGCGTGTCATCGCTGGCCGAGCGGTCCGTCGCGCCGCAATTCGTCGAGCGTCATAGGCACGGCCGTATCTGGCACGGCGACGTCGAAGGCTCCCTGGCCGAGATCGATGTTGGTGTCGACCTGCGACAGGGTGGCCGTCAAATCGACCATCGCCGCCGGATCGTCCGCTTGCAATCGCACGGACTGCGGTACGACTCCGGCGCCGGGGACGTACTCGATCTGCCAACCGTCCCTTCGCGCAGCGCGAAGCTGCCACGTGTCGTCACGCCGCTGCAGATACAGCCGCGCCCCAGCGAGATCGATCGACGCCCATCCGTTCGCGTGGAGGCGGCCGGCAGTCGCGGTCGGTGCCGGCACTACGCAGCCGTCCAGGATCGCGAGCAAGTCGGCCGCTCCGAAGGTGACGCCCGTGAGCGCGCCGAGCACGTCTTCGGCGCGAGCCCCGCGCAGCACGCGCGCCTCACGCGGCAGTAGCAGCACCGCCGATGCCCCCCGATCGGCCAGGATGAAGACGGGAGGCCCAAACGGCGCGACCCCTTCGAGGCGCATCGATCCATCCCGTGTGAGGCCGGCCACGACACGGCCGCGAAGTCGTTGGCTGCCCGCACGCCCCGACAACCCCAGCTCGGCGGTCAGTGTCCGAATGCCCCGGCAGTTCGAGGAGACTCGGGCGTGAACATTCTGGAAGTCTGGCAGCGGAGCGCCGGCATCCGCCGGCAACGACAGCCGCGGGTGGGCGCATGCACCGATGAACAGACCCAACACGCAACCGCCGACGCCCAAGCCCGCACGTCTCGGGAACCGGGTCGTGAAGCAGGAAGCCGTACGCGTCAGCGCGTCTTGCCCCGCGCGTCGGCGATTTTCTTTTCGAGGGTGGCCTTGCTGGTGTCGCTGTCGGCCGTCTCCAGCGCGCGCGTCCAGGCCGCGATGGCGTCCTGCCAGCGTCCGCGCTTGGCAAGCACGTCACCCATATGGTCCTGGATGGTGGAATTGCGCGGGAGCTGCTGGGCGGCCGGGGCCAGGTATCGCTCGGCCTGGTCGAGATCGCCACGACGAAAGTACGCCCAGCCAAGACTGTCGAGATAGTTGGGATTGTCGGGTTCGATGTCGAGGGCCCGACGCACGAGTCGAATCGCTTCGTCGAGCTGCTGTCCTCGATCGGCGAGCAGATAGCCCAGGTAGTTCAGCGCGTCGGCGTTGCCGGGCTCGAGGGTGATGAGCTGCCGTACCGTGCGCTCCGCGTCGTTCTTGCGCCCGGCCGTACTGTAGAGATCCGCCAGCGAGAGCTGCGTGGCGGCGTCATTGGGGTTGCCGCGCGCCACCGGCTCGAGCACGGTGATCGCGCCAGGCGCGTCGCCCATCTGCAGCATGGCGTGCGCCCGGAACTGCGGAAAGCGCAGATCGCCCGGGTGCTGCTCCTGCGCCTGGCCGGCGAAGTTGGCGGCGCTCGTGTAGTCCTTCGCCGCGGTGAGGGCGGCAATCCGTCGTACCTTGAGATCGCGACTGTTCGGCGCAACCGAGAGGGCCTTGGTGTACGACTCCGCGGCCTCTTTCGGACGGCCGGCCTGCTCCTGCAAGCGTCCCAGCGTCGCCGCGACGCGCGGATCGTCATCGACGACTTCCGCCAGCGTTGCGATGGCGCTGCCGATGTTCCTCGCCACCAAATACGCCTGCGCGAGATCGAGACGGCCCTGCGCGAATCGCGGGTTCTCGGCGACGACGCGCGAGAGCGCGCTGATCGCCTTGTCCACCTGTCCCGAACGCGTGTACAGCAGACCCAGCCGGTACTGCAGCTCGATGTCGGGCAGCGCGGCGGGGTTCTGATCGACCTTTTCCAGGTGATCGATCGCGTCGCGAACCTGGCGGGCCGCGACCTGCGTCGACTGCGCACGGGCCGACTCTTCGGATTTTGCCGCGTACAGCAGGCCAAGCACGCGGTGCGCCTGCGAATTCGAGCCGTCGATGGCGAGGGCTTGCTGCGCAACTTTTTCTGCGGCGTCGAACGACTCCCGACGCAGATGGAATGCCGCCAATTCGGCACGGGCTTCAGCCGACTGCGGATCTTCCGTCGCCGCCTTCTCGAAGGACGCTTGAGCCCCTCCCATGTCGCCCGCTCCCTCGAGACGCAGGCCGTTCAGGAAGTCGAAGTATGCGTCCGGGACAGACTGGGCCAGGAGTGGCTGCGCACAGGCGAAGACCAACGCCGCCGGAGCCAACGCCAGCACGACGCGCGGGGTGCGCATTGGATCTGCATATTAGCTCAGAATGCTATAGTTCAGGAGTCTCGCCGGAGGGCCCATGCCAGTTGACGCGGAGCTACTCGAAATCCTTGCCTGCCCTCTCTGTAAGACTCCGGTCACCCTGGTCAAGAACGGCTCGGCGCTCAAATGCGGTCGCTGTTTCCGGGTCTACCCCATCAAGGACGACATCCCGGTCATGCTGATCGACGAAGCGACGGTGGAGGCTGAAGGCTAGTCGGTCGGTTGGTGGTTGGTGGTTGCACGGTTAGTGGTTGGTGGTTGGTGGTTAGTGGTTGCTGAATATCCTCGTCATCCGCCTGCGGCTCGTCGGCGACGTCGTGCTGACGACGCCGCTCATTCGAGCGCTTCGGCGTAAGTATCCGGACGCCCGGCTGACCTACCTCGTCGAGCCCGTCGCGGCGCCGATCGTTCGCAACAACCCGCACCTCTCCTCAGTCATCGTGGCGCCGAAGGGCCGAGGCCTGTCGCGCCTGCGTCAGGACTTTGCCCTTGGCCGTACGCTGCGGCGCGCGAAGTACGACATTGCCATCGACCTTCACGGCGGTCCGCGTGCCGCGTGGTTCGCCCGTGTGAGCGGGGCGCCCACGCGTATCGGCTACGACATCACGGGCCGCACGTGGATCTACACGCACGTCGTGCGACGCGCCGCGGACGAGGCGCCGCGGCATGCGGTCGTCAACCAGTGGGATCTTCTCGCGCCACTCGACATCGCTCCTCCCGACCCGTCGGTCGATTCGCTGGAGATGGCCGACGATGCGGCGGCCGCTCGACGGGTGGCCGCGCGGCTCGCCGCAGCGGGCATCACCGAGGCCCATCCGCTCGTGGTCATCCACGTCAGCGCGGGCAATGTATTCCGCCGCTGGCCGCACGAATCGTTCGAGGCCCTGGTCGCGACGCTGGTGCGCCACGATCCCCACAGGCGAATCGTCCTGACGTCAGGGCCGTCCGACGCGAACGCTGCGCGAGCGATCGCCGACGCCGCGAGGATCGACCTGGGACCGCTGGCGCCAGCAGTGCCCGAGGTCGGCGAGTTCGACCTGGCGGAGCTGCACGCCCTGGTCGGGCGCGCCTCGATGTACATTGGGGGTGACAGCGGGCCGCTGCACGTTGCGGCCACGACTCGGACACCCATCGTGGCGCTGTTCGGGCCGACGCTGGCGGAACGATCGATGCCCTGGCGCGATCCTCGCTGGGCTGCGGAGTCGGTCGACGCGGGCCCGCTGCCATGCCGGCCGTGCCGGCAGCGCGTATGCGCGCCGGGCGACTTCCGATGCCTGACGCGAATCAGCGTCGAGATGGTCGCGGCCGCGGTGGAACGAACGATGGGCAGGGCGACGGCGTCGCAGGAACACGCACAATGACCACCGCCACGATGATCGTGACCGAGCCGCGGGAGGTGCCAACCCTGGAACGGGTGACCTTCACGCTGCTGCTGTGCTTCGTGGCGTCGCTCCAGATTTCGATCGCGGTCGCCAACGTGCTGCTGACCGCGCTGTTGGCATGCTGGCTGACGGGCCTGGTGCGCGAACATCGTGGCCCCACACTGCCGCCGGCGTTCTGGCCCCTCATCGGTTACGGAGCGATCACGCTGGTCGTGTCGGCATTCTCGCTTGACCCGCGGACGAGTCTCATCGACGACAAGCAGCTGGTGCTGTTCGCGATCGTCCCGGCCGTGTACTCCCTCGCACGCGGCGAGCGCGCCGCCTTGGTCATCGACGTCATCGTATCGGTAGGGGCCGCGAGCGCTGCCTTCGGCATCATTCAGTACGGACTGCTGCACTACGACAATCTCGGCCGCCGGCCCGAGGGCGCGATGTCGCATTACATGACCTACTCCGGGCTGCTCATGCTCGTGATTTGCGCCGCGGTCGGGCGACTTGTCTTCGGCCATCGCGGCCGTACCTGGCCCGCCCTCGTCATGCCTGCGCTCGTAGTGGCGCTCGCGCTGACCCTCGGGCGCAGCGCGTGGATCGGCGCGTCGGCGGGAGTGGCCGTGCTGTTCGCACTCAAGGACCTGCGCCTCACCGCCCTTCTGCCCGTGCTCGTGTTCGTGTTGTTCGTCGTGGCACCGGGGACAGTGACGAGTCGGGCGCGATCGATCTTCGACGTACAAGATCCCACCAATCAGGACCGGCTCGCGATGATCGAGATCGGCGCAAAGATCATCAGGGACCATCCATTGACGGGCGTCGGCCCAAACATGATTCCGCGGGTGTACGAGCAGTACCGTCCCGACTACGCCGTCAACGCCACGAACCCGCACCTGCACAACGTCCCGCTGCAGATCGGCGCCGAACGCGGCGTGCCCGCCCTGCTCGTCTGGCTCTGGTTCATCGCGGCGCTGGCCGTCGCGCACGTCCGCCTCTTTCGTTCCCTGTCGGACCGGGTGTCGGCGGCTGCCGGGCTCGCAGCCGTGGTCGGCATGCTGGCCGCCGGCCTGTTCGAGTACAACTTCGGTGATTCCGAGTTCCTGATGCTCTTTCTCGTGCTAGTGACGCTGCCCTTCGCGGCGGCCCGGGGCGACGGTGCTGCTGCCACGGCTCGCCCCTGATCGCGCGAGTCACCTCATCGCCGGTTTTTCGGGCGTCCGCATATTGGTCGTCGGCGACGCGATGCTGGACCGGTTCATCTGGGGGCGCGTCACACGTATCTCTCCGGAAGCACCCGTCCCGGTTGTCACCTTTCAGCGTGAAACCCATCGCATCGGCGGCGCCGCCAACGTGGCGCACAACGTAACGTCGCTAGGGGGGTCGGCCGCGCTGCTGGCGGTCGCCGGGCAGGACGACGCGGCCCAGACCCTGGCGCGCGCGTGCGACGAGGCGGGCATCGTCGCGATCTTCGCGACCGAGCCCTCCCGTCCAACCACCACGAAGGTCCGGATCGTGACCGAGCGCAACCAGCAGGTTGCCCGGGTCGACTACGAACTTGATGCGGAGATCCCCTTAGTAGTCGAGGAGGCGCTCGTCGCGGAGATCGATCGCCAGTCCGACAGCGCGTCGGCCATCGTCGTGTCGGACTACCTCAAGGGATGCATCACGAGACGCGTCATGGCGGCGATCGTGCGCGCCGCGACACGTCGGGCCATCCCCCTGCTCGTGGATCCCAAGATTCCACATCTCGACTACTACGCCGGTGCGGACGTCGTGACGCCCAACCATCACGAGGCCGAGGCGGCTGTCCACATGCGGGTGTCCTCGCACGACGAGGCCCAGGCCGCGGCGCGCGCCTTCCGTACGCGGGCGCAGTGCGAAGCGGTGCTGATGACACGCGGCGACCAGGGGATGTGGCTGGCCTGCCGCGACGCCGACGGTGCGCTGCCCGCCGTTGCGCGCGAAGTCGCGGACGTGACGGGCGCGGGAGACACGGTCATCGCGACAATGGCCCTCGCGCTGGCCGCGGGAGGAACGCTCGTCGAGGCCGCCCGCCTGGCCAACGAAGCGGCCGGCGTGGCGGTCGGCAAGTTCGGCGCCGCCACGGTGACGCCGCAGGAACTCCAGCGTCAGGTCAATGAAACCCGCGCGTCTTGACGACGCCGCCTTCGGCGCCCGCGAGCCGATGGTAGAAGACGAACGCATGCTCGTCGGTCTCACGAGCGATGGCCTTCACCTTCCCCACCTCCAGGCGCGTGACCACGCAGTGCAGAATGTCGCGCTCGACGCCCGTCATACCGCCGTAGCCGCGGTAGATCGTCACGCCGCGGCCCAGTTCGCGCAGGATCCGCTCGCCAATCCGGGCGTGGTTGTCTGACACAATCGTCACGGCCGTGTACTCGTCGATGCCGTTGATGACGAAGTCGAGCGTACGGGCCGCCGTCACGTACGTGAGAATCGAATAAAGCGCCGGATTCACGCCCAACACAGCCATCGCGATCACGAACAAGACGACGTTGAACCCAAGAATGACGTCGCCGACGCGCAGCACGTCGCCGCGCCGGCTGATGAGCAACGCCGCGATTTCGGTGCCGTCGAGCACCGCGCCGCCCCGAATCGTGAGCCCGATTCCGGCGCCCAGGAAGAGCCCGCCGAATACGGCCGTGAGTACCAGATCGGACGTGACGTCGGGAAACGGGACGAGCGCGAGCACGACCGCGAGCCCGGAGATCGCCAGCGTGCTCCGCAGCGCGAACGCGCCGCCCAATTGCTGAAACCCGAGCGCGACAAAGGGCAGGTTGATCGCGGGGAGCAGCGCGGCCAGGGGCCATCCCGTCACGCTCGAGAGCAGCATCGACACGCCGGTCACGCCACCGTCGATGAAGTGACTCGACAGAAGGAATCCCTTGATTCCCATCGCAGCGGAAAGCACGCCGACGGCGATGAAGATAGCGTTGCCGAGTTCGCGGCGAAGCAGGAGTCTCAATGGCGAAAGTGCCTGCGACCCGTCAACACCATGGTGAGGCCACGCTCGTCGGCCGCCGCAATCACCTCGGCATCGCGCACCGAGCCCCCGGGCTGCACCACCGCCGTGGCCCCGGCGTCAGCGACTGCATCGAGCCCATCGCGGAACGGGAAGAACGCGTCGGAGGCCGCGGCGGATCCCGCGAGCACGGCGCCACTGGCCTGCGCTTTCATCCGCGCCACCCGCACGGCATCGACGCGGCTCATCTGTCCGGCGCCGATGGCCAGCGTGCGATCGGCAGCCGTGAAGATGACGGCGTTGGACTTCACGTGCGCGCAGACCCGCCAGGCGAAGCGCAGGGCGCGCCACTCGTCGGGCGTCGGGGATCGCTTCGTCACGACGCGCAGGTCGTCACCTGGCCAGGAGGCAGACGCCTCGCTCACTCGATCCCGCGCCTGGACGAGAAACGCGCCGAGGATCGACCGCACGTCGCGCCCAGCATCGTCGGCGAGCCGCGCGAAGTCAGCGGTCACCACGCGCATGTTCGTCTTCGACGCGAGCACCGCCCGGGCTTCGTCGTCAACGGCCGGTGTAATGACCGCTTCGATGAAGGTCGAGACAATGGCCCTCGCGGTTGCCAGGTCGATGGCGTGATTGAGAGCCACGATGCCCCCAAACGCTGCCAGCGGATCGGCGTCACGCGCGCGGACGTAGGCATCCGCGGCGTCCGACCCTGTGGCAACGCCGCAGGGATTGGTGTGCTTGATGACGGCCGCCGCCGGCTCGCCGAACTCGAGCACGATGCGTGCGGCCGCGTCGAGATCGAGGAGGTTGGTGTACGACAGCTCTTTCCCCTGAAGCACCTGCGCAGCGCCGAGGCCGGTCGCGGGGATCTCGGTGTACCACGCTGCAGGCTGGTGGGGATTCTCGCCGTATCGAAGATCGCGCAGCTTCCGCAGAACGAGCGTGAGCACGGCGGGAGCACCCAGTGTGTCTGGTGAGGTGGACGCCCTGCGGAAGCCGCCCTCATCGGACACGATCGTCGCCAGGGTCGCTGCGATGGCCGTGTCGTAGCTTCCCGTGTGTGCAAACGCCTTGCGTGCCAGGCTGAAACGGAATGCGCAGGGCGGCCCCCCCGTCTCGTCCAGGGCGTTGAGCACGGCCGGGTAATCGTCGGGCGACACGACCACGAGCACGTCGCGGAAGTTCTTGGCAGCCGCCCGCACCAGACTGGGTCCGCCGATATCGATCTCCTCCACGAGTGTGTCGAACGGCGTATCAGGGTTGGCGGCCGCCTGCACGAACGGATAGAGATTCACCGCGACGATGTCGATGAGCGTAATGCCGTGCGCAGCGGCGGCGGCACGATCGTCGGCTCGTCCGCGCCTGGCCAGAATTCCCCCATGCACGAGCGGGTGCAACGTCTTGACTCGGCCATCCATCATCTCTGGAAAGCCGGTGACCTCGGAGACGCCCACGACCGGCAGGCCCGCTTGTTCCAGCGTCCTGGCGGTGCCACCGGTGGAAACAAGGTCGAAGCCGCGGGCGACGAGGCCCCTGGCGAAATCGATGAGTCCGGTCTTGTCGGACACGCTCAGCAGTGCACGGGGCATCTCGGTATTGGAACCTCAGTGCAGGACGCGAAGGTTCGGGAGTACTGCGTCGATCGTGTTGAGCGAGCAGCGGTTCTGGCCGCCACACCCTTGACACACACGTAACGGACGCTTAGGATATCGCTGCGTTGAGGGGCGTTCCTTCAACGTAGAAGTCGAGGCCGCGCAAGCACTCGCGGTCTTTTTTTGTGCCCGGAAGCTCATCTGCGGCCTCTTGGGCACGCGAACAACCGGGAAGGCAGTCATGCGCCGGCCCGCCCAGCAAGCAGGGAAGAAGAACGATGCGTATTACAGGTAAGGTCAAGTGGTTCAATAACGCCAAAGGCTACGGCTTCATCGAACGGGAGGGTGGCAGCGACGTATTCGTGCATTATTCCGCGATCAGTGGCAACGGCTTCCGGTCGCTTGAAGAAGGCCAGGCGGTCGAGTTCGAGATCGTTGATGGCCCCAAAGGACCACAGGCGGGCAACGTTACCAAGGCCTAGAACCACTTCACAACCTGCCCGGCGCCGTTCCCTCGGCGCCGGGCTGCAACCCGGTCTTCCGCGCTCACTCGTCCTCGCCCTGGGGCGCCTTCACCGCCCGGGCCGTAAACGCGACCTTCCCCTGTTCCACGGCAACCCGAAACATCACTTCGCCGCCGGCATCCTTGACGAGACTGCCGATCTGGGTCTTGAGGAGATCAACGAACTTCGGAAACGAGATCGTCTCCTCGCCGGCTTCGCGCCGCGCGGACGAGAGGCTCTCGTACAGCTCGCGGACCTTGTCTTCGTCGCGTTGCGGGTCGGTCACGGTCGCAACGCTGAGAATCCGATCGGCCGGCCGACTCGCCTTCTCATGGGTTGGCGGTGGCGCCTTCGACACAAAACCTCCGCCACCTTCCTCGCGGACGCGCTGCGTGCGATTCCAGAGCTCCACCAACTTGGCGAAGCGGCTCTGGATCGTCGAGAACCGGAATCGCGTCCCGGTGTTGCTGATGTGCATCCGATCGAGCCGCCGTACCATCCCCTCGACACGACCGCGGGTCTCCACGGGGGGCCGTGGAAGACGGCCCGCGAAGAACATGTTGTACTCCGCCTCGAGGCGCTTCAATTCGGCTTCGAGGACGTTCAACTCACGTTCGAGGTCTGACGCGATCGGCGCCACGCCGACATTCTGTCACAGGCCGCGCGCGAATGGGCCGGCCGCGTGCGCGACGGGTCAGAAGATGGTGGCGATGGACTGCGCGGCGAGATCGAGCAGGCGGGTCGGCAGAATGCCGAGGTACACGATCCCGACGCCGGCGATCATCAGCGCCGCCACGCTAACGGGGCTCACGCGAACGTAAGGCGCGTCAGTCGCGCTCTCCTGCATGTACATCATCACCACGACGCGCAAGTAGAAGAACACGGAGATGACGCTCGTCAGCATGCCGATCACTGCCAGACCGTAGTACCCTGCGCCAACGGCGGCGCTGAAGATGTACCACTTGCCGATGAAGCCCGCCGTCGGCGGGAGCCCGCCGAGTGACAGCAGGCAGATGGTCATCAACGCCGACAGGCCGGGGTGACGGTACCAGAGGCCCGCGTAGTCACGCAGCCCGTCACGCTCGCGATCGGCCGAGCCGAGCAGGGCGATGACCCCGAAGGCGCCGAGATTGGTGACGGCGTACGCCGCGAGGTAGAACAGAATCGCCGCCTTCCCCACCTCATTGGCGGCGACCAGGCCGACGAGCAGATACCCACCGTGCGCGATGCTCGAGTACGCCAGCATCCGTTTCAGGTTGGTCTGCGCTACCCCCACCACGGTACCCAGGATCATCGTCGCCGCCGCGAGCACCCAGACGACCGGAGCCCAGTCGGCGCTGAAGGGTTCGTAGGCCGCGAGAAACACACGCGCGAAGGCGGCAAACGCCGCTGCCTTGACACCCGTCGACATGAAGCCGGTGACGATGGCCGGGGCGCCCTCGTAGGCGTCTGGTGTCCACATGTGGAACGGAACGGCGGAGATCTTGAAGGAGAAGCCTACGAGCAGAAGCGCGAGCCCGACGAGGATGAGGGGGCTGTCCGACAGCGACTGCGCGGCCAGGTACGAGCCCACGCGATCGAGGTGCGTGCTGCCTGCAAGGCCGAACGTGAAGGCAATGCCGTAGAGAAAGAACGCGCTCGAGAACGCGCCGAGCAGAAAGTATTTGAACGCCGCTTCCATCGCTCGCGGATCCTCGCGCCTGATTCCCGTCAACACGTAGACCGCCAGCGACAGAATTTCCAGGGCGACGAAGATGACCAGCAGGTCGTTCGCCGTCGCCATCATGATCATCCCCGCGAGCGCGAACAGCACGAGCGCGTAGTACTCGCCGGCCGGAATGCCGTCGCGGGCGACCACCTGCGACGAGAACATGATCGTCAAGATGCCGACGACGACGAGGACGAGCGTGACGAACAGCCCGAAGTTGTCAGCCGTGACGACGCCGAAGCTCGTGCTGTTGCGATTCCAGAGCAGCGCTGCCGACACCCCTGCGCCGACGAGCCCGACGATCCCCAATCCACCGATAGGCATTCGCTCGCCGCGTCCGCGGAAGGCCTCGGCCGCCATGCACGCAAGGGCCGCGAGCGTCACACACGCCAGAGGGACGATCGCGTCAAACCCTGTCACCACTAGTTACCTCGATGACACCGGACTGGCGTCGTATTCGTGCGCGGTAGTTACGGTTTGCAGCGTCTGTGGCGTTGGCGGCGTCTGAACTGTCGGCTGCATTTGCAATTTGAATTTGGCCTTTTGCATGTCGTCCCTCACCTGCACTCGAAGCGTGCGGGTGTTCTGCATGCGCTCGACCACGCGGGTGACGGCCGGCTCCATTGGCGCGAGAAAGACGGACGGGAACACGCCCATCACGAGCGCCACGGCGCAGAGCGGCACGACCGAGCTCCACTCGTGGGGCCGCAGGTCCGGAAGATCGCGGTTCTCACCGTTGGTCACGGCCCCGTAGTAGACACGCTGGAACATCCACAGCATGTAGACGGCCGAGAGAATCACGCCCAGGCCCGCACCGACCACATAGCGTGGATCCCACCGGAACGTGCCGAGCATGATCAGGAACTCGCCCACGAATCCGTTCAGGCCGGGCAGGCCGATGGAGGCCAGCGTGATCACGAGGAATGCGGCGGTCAGCCGCGGCATGACAGCCTTCAAGCCGCCGAACTCGCTGATGAGGCGCGTGTGCCGCCGATCCGAGAGCATGCCGACGATGAGGAACAGCCCCCCCGTCGAGACGCCGTGGGCCAGCATCTGGTAGACGGCGCCCTGCATCCCCTGCACGTTCATCGCGCAGATGCCCAGCACCACGAAGCCCAGGTGGCTCACCGATGAATAGGCTACGAGCTTCTTCATGTCGGGCTGCACCATGGCCACGAGGGCGCCGTAGATGATGCCGATGACCGCCAGCACGGCGATCCAGGGGGCGAAGTAGACGGCCGCCTCGGGGAACAGCGGGAACGCGAAACGGATAAAGCCGTACGTGCCCATCTTCAGCAACACGCCGGCGAGGATGACCGAGCCGGCCGTCGGCGCCTGGACGTGCGCGTCTGGCAGCCACGTGTGGAACGGAAACAGCGGCACCTTGATCGCGAACGCCAGCGCAAACGCGAGGAAGAACCACATCTGTGTCGCCCGCGGAATGTCGAGCGACAAAAGCGCACGCAGGTCGAAACTGTACGAGCCGTTGGCGGTCAGGTGCAGGTAGGCCAGCCCGAGGATCGCGATCAGCATCAGGACGCTGCCCGCCATCGTGTACAGCATGAACTTCACGGCCGCGTAGATCCGTCGGTCGTACCCCCAGATCCCGATCAGGAAGTACATCGGGATGAGCATGGCGTCCCAGAACACGTAGAACAGGAAGAGATCGAGCGAGAGGAAGACCCCGATCATCGCCGCCTCGAGCACGAGGATGAAGATCGAGAACTCCTTCACCTTGCGCTCCACCGACACCCACGAGGACAGCAGCGCGATCGGCGTCAGAAACCCGGTCAGCACCACGAGCAGCAGGCTGACGCCGTCGACCCCGATCGAGTACTCGATGCCGAAGCGCGGGATCCACGCGCGCTGCTCCACGAGCTGGAAGTCGGCGACGGTGGCGTCGAACGACGCCCAGACGGCCAGCGTCACGGCAAATGTCGCAATCGACACGATCAGCGCCAGCCAGCGCACGACCCGGTCTCGACGCCCGTCGGCATTGCCGACCAGCAGCAACGCCACGACGCCCGCCAGCGGCAGCAGCCACGAGATCGACAGAAGCGGCAGGGTCACGGCATCACCATCGCCACAGGTAGTACCCAAGGATCAGTACGACGCCGGCCAGCAGCGACCCCGCGTAAGTCCGTACAGATCCAGTCTGGAAGCGGCGCATCAGCGTCGCACCCTCATTGACGATCGATGCTGTGCCGTTGACGGCACCGTCGATGACGTAGACGTCCACGCCCCGCCAGAGCCCTTCCTCCGACACGATGCGAATGGGCTGCACGAGCGCAGCGTCGTAGACCTCGTCCACGTAGTACTTGTTCAGCAGCAGCCGGTGCACTCCGGGGAACGACCGGGCGGCCTGCTCGGCTCGCTTCCCTCCGGTGAGCCAGATGAAGGCGGCCAGACCGATGCCTACGATGGCGACGATGCTCGACACGACCATGAGCGAGAGCTCGAGACCCTCTTCGCCCGTCAGCTCTTCGGCCGCCTCGCCCGGTGTCACCACCTGCGTGTCCGCCAGCGTCGTGACCGATCGCGCCTGGAACGAGGGCTCGAGCCACGCACCGAGCGCGTTGCCGCCACCGAGGGCGCGGGGCACTCCCGCGTAGCCGGCCGCCACGGACCCCACGGCGAGCACGACGAGGACCAGCGCCATCGCGGCCGGGGCGTCGTGCAAATGATCGTGGTGCGCCGGTGCGGGGTGCGAATCGTGCGCTGCGTCCGAGGGTGCGAGGTGCGAAGGTGCGGCGGCGTGGCGACGCTCGCCGTGGAACGTCAGGAACACGAGACGGAACATGTAGGTGGCGGTCAGCAGCGATGTGAGCACACCGACGACCCACAAGATCGTCCGCCCGTGCGCGAACGTTTCGAACAGGATCTCGTCCTTGCTGAAGAACCCGGCCAGGCCAGGGACCCCCGCAATCGCGAGCGACCCGATCAGAAACGTCCAGTAGGTGATCGGCAGCGCGGCCTTGAGGCCGCCCATGTGGCGGATGTCCTGTTCGCCGTGCAGCGCGTGAATGACCGCCCCCGAACCGAGAAAGAGGAGGGCCTTGAAGAACGCGTGGGTATAGAGGTGGAAGATGCCGGCGCCAAAGGCGCCGACGCCCATCGCGAGAAACATGTACCCGAGCTGCGAGACGGTCGAATACGCCAGCACGCGCTTGATGTCGTTCTGTACGAGGCCGATCGTCCCTGCCATCAGTGCGGTGGCGGCCCCGATGACGGCCACCACCCCCATCGTCTCAGGCGCGTGGCTGAACAGCACGGCGTTCCGCCCGATCATGTAGACCCCAGCCGTCACCATCGTCGCGGCGTGAATCAGGGCCGAGACCGGCGTCGGCCCCTCCATCGCGTCGGGGAGCCAGACGTAGAGAGGAATCTGCGCCGACTTTCCGGTCGCCCCGATGAACAGCAGGAGCGTCGCCAGCGAGAGCGGGCCAAACATCGACTCGGGCGCCAGCGGCGCGACAGCCGAGGCGAGACGCTGGAAGTCGAGGGTGCCGAACCGCACGGCAATGAGCAGCGCGCCGAGGATGAACGCATAATCGCCGATCCGGTTGACGACGAACGCCTTCTTGCCCGCGTCGGCGGCCGAGCGCTTCTGGTACCAGAAGCCGATCAGCAGGTAGGAGCACAGGCCGACGCCTTCCCACCCGACGAAGAGCACGAGGAAGTTCGCCCCCAGAACCAGCACCAGCATGAACGCCGCGAACAGGTTCAGGTAAGAGAAGTACCGCGCGTATTCACCGTCGGGCTCCTCGTGCATGTAGGCCGTCGAGTAGATGTGAATCAACGCGCCGATGCCGGTGATGACGAGGATCATCACCGCCGAGAGCGGATCCACGCGGAACGTCAGATCGAACGCGAACTCGCCCGACGCGATCCACGTATAGAGCGTCTGCGTAACGGCGCGCTGCGCCGGCGCGAGACCGGCCAGTTGCCACACGGTGACGGCCGAGACGCCGAATGCCGCAATCATGGCGAGCGAGGCAAGCCCGCCCGAGACCGCCTTCGGCAGACGTCGTCCGAAGGAGGCATTGACGAGGAAGCCGAGCAGCGGGAACAGCGGGATGAGCGCGATCACGTGGAGATCACCACTTGAGCGACGTGAAGGCGTCGGGGCTGAGCGACTCGCGATGGCGGAAGAGTCCGATGACAATCGCGAGCCCGACGGCCGCTTCGGCGGCGGCCACGGTCATCACGAAGAACGTGATGATCTGTCCGTCCACCGTGCCCAGGGATCGTCCGAACGCCACGAACGAGAGGTTGACGGCGTTGAGCATGATCTCGATTGACAGCAGAATCGTGATCAGATTCCGGCGCAGGAACACGCCCGCGACACCGATGGAAAACAGCACCGCCGACACGACCAGGTAGTGCCCGAGCGGAATCACCGGTCGCCCTCGCGGCGCGCCAGCAGCACCGCGCCGACCATCGCAGCCAGGATCAGGATCGACGTCGCCTCGAAGGCGAACACGTAGTCGGTGAAGAGCACGCGGCCCAACTCGCGCACCGAGCCGACGACGGCGGCATCGCCGCGGCCAGCCACTGGCGCATCGAGGCCGGCGACGCGGCCGAGCGCCCACGTCAGCTGCACGACCAGCAAGACCGCCAGCAGCGCGCCGAAGCGGCCGACGCCGGTCCTGCGCATCGGGTGCGCCCGGTCCCACCCCGCCGCATCCTCCTGTGGCGCGTTCAGCAGCATCACGACGAACAGGAAGAGCACCATGATCGCGCCGGCGTAGACAATGATCTGAGCCATCGCGACAAAGGGCGCGTCGAGCTGAATGTAGAGGCCGGCCAGCGCTCCGAACGAGGTGATGAGCAGCATGATGCTGTACATCGGGTTGCGCTGACCGATCACCAGCGCCGACGCACCGATCGCAACGCCGGCCAACAGGTAGAACAGGATCGTGTCAGACATTGAAGTACAGGACGAGCGCCGCCGTGACGATCAGGTTCAGGACCGCCGCCGGGAACAGCCACTTCCACCCGAACTGCATCAGCTGGTCGTAGCGATACCGCGGCACGGTCCACCGGACCCAGATATAGGTGAAGAGAATCAGGCCCACTTTGGCCAGAAACCAGATCCACCCGTATTCGGCCGGCAGGAAGGGCCCGTGCCAGCCGCCGAGGTACAGGTCAGTGGCCACGGCCGACATGGTCGCCATGTTGATGTACTCGGCCTGCGGAAAGAGCGCGAAGCGGACCGAGCTGTACTCGGTGTTGTAGCCCGCCACGAGCTCCTGCTCCGCTTCCGGAAAATCGAACGGGGCGCGGTTGGTCTCGGCGACACCCGCAATGACGTAGATGATGAAGCCGACCGGCTGGAGGAACAGGTACCACCGCGGGATGAAGCCCCACCAGTAGCCCGCCTGTGCGTCCACGACGTCGCGCAGCGAGAGCGAGCCGGCCAGCATGACGACCGACGCGAGCGCCGTGGCGTACGCCAGCTCGTAGCTGATCATCTGCGCCGACGATCGCAGCCCGCCGAGGAGCGAGTACTTGCTGTTCGACGACCACCCGGCGAGCACGATGCCGTAGACGCCCATGGACGTGATGGCGAACACGACCAACACGCCGACATTGATATCCGACACGCCGAGCTTGACCGGCGTCTCCAGCAGGCCGAAGAACGTCGTCTCGGCGCCCCACGGCACGGTCGCGAAGGCGGCAAAGGCCGCGGTCACGGAAATCATCGGCGCCAGGGTGAAGAGCCACTTATCGGCGTCCTTCGGGCGCAGCTCTTCCTTGAACAGCAGCTTGAGGATGTCGGCGAGGGGCTGGAGCACGCCGTGCGGGCCGACCAGATACGGGCCGTACCGCTGCTGCATGAATCCCATGATCTTGCGCTCGGCGAGCACGAGGATCGCCGACGCGTTGATCAGCATGAAGAAGGTGAATCCGATGATGCCGAGCTGGACGAGGGTTCTTAGATCCATATCGTCCCAGCCAACCACGAACCACCAACCACCAACCGCATTTAGTGGGCCCCCGCTGCGGCGGGCTGCGCCGAACGCCACGGCGCCGGCAGCGTGCACCGGCCCTCGCGCACGTGCGCCTCGTATTCATCCCGGAACAGCTTCATCGTCGACAGCACGGGCGTGGCGGCCGCATCGCCGAACGCGCACAGTGTCTTGCCGACGATGTTACTGGCGACGCCGAAGAGCAGATCGAGATCCTTGGGCTGCCCCTCGCCTCGCTCGATCCGCTGCAACAGCTTGTAGAGCCAGTCGCCCCCCTCGCGGCAGGGCGTGCACTTGCCGCACGATTCGTGGCGGTAGAAGTGCAGCAGGTTCATGGCGAGCCACACCATGCAGACGCTGTCGTCGAGCACGATGAGCCCGGCCGATCCCAGCAGCGATCCGGCCTTCTGCACCGCGTCGAAACTGGCGGGCGTATCCAGCTGGTGCGGCAGGAGGAGCGGCACGGACGACCCGCCCGGAATGATGGCTTTCAGAGGACGGTCGTCGCGGATGCCGCCAGCGTAGTCGTAGACGAGTTCGCGCAACGTCGTGTGCATCGACGCCTCGTACACGCCGGGCTTCTTGACGTGGCCGCTGATGCAGTACAGCTTGGGGCCGCCGTTCTTCTCAGGTCCGAGACCGGCAAACCACTCGGCGCCCCGCAGCATGATGGGCGGCACGTTGCACAGCGTCTCGACGTTGTTGACCGCCGTCGGACACTGGTACAGCCCGGCGACTGCCGGGAAGGGCGGCTTCAACCGCGGCTGCGCGCGCTTGCCCTCGAGCGACTCGATGAGCGCCGTTTCCTCGCCCGCCTCGTATGCGCCGGCACCGCGGTGCACGAAGACGTCGCAGTCGAACCCGCTGCCGAAGATGTTCTTGCCGAGATATCCGGCCGCATAGGCCTTCTCGATCTCGGCCTCGAGAATCCGCTGCACGTGATAGAACTCGCCGCGAATGTAGATGTAGGCGACCTTCGCGCCGATCGCGTAGCAGGCAATCGCGCACCCTTCGATGAGCAGGTGCGGATTGCGCTCCATCAGCACGTGGTCCTTGAACGTCCCGGGCTCGCTCTCGTCGGCGTTGCAACAGAGATACTTCGGCAGTGGCGTGTCCTTGAGCACGAACTGCCACTTCATGCCGGTTGGAAACCCGGCGCCGCCGCGGCCACGAAGGCCCGAGGCCTTGACCCGCTCGATCACGTCGTTGGGCGCGACGGCGAGCGCCGCACGGAGACCGTCGTAGCCCCGCTGCTTCTGCAGATAGGACTCGAGCGTGTAGGCGTTCGCGTCGCCGACGTGCGTCGTCAGGACCGGTTCGTACGCGGGTCTCGAGCCCTGAGTCATGAGCCCTGCGCCTTTTCCTTGTCCAGATGACACCCGGTGAAGGCGTGGGCGCCCTGCGAGCGGACGGTCGCGACAAACGCCGCGCACTGCTCGGGCGTCAGCCCCTCATGCCAGTCGTCGTTGACCATCACGACAGGTGCGCGGTCGCACGCTCCGAGGCATTCCACCTCGACGAGCGTGAACGTCCCGGTCGGGTCGGTCTCGCCTGGCTTGATCCCGAGACTGCGGCTCAACTCCTCGGTGACGCGCTCGGCGCCCAGCAGCGCGCACGACAGCGTGCGGCAGACGTTCAGCACGTACTTGCCGACAGGGCGCGTGTAGAACATCGTGTAGTACGACACGACGTCTTCGACTTCCGCCGGCGTGCACCGAATCTGCTCGGCCACGTGGCGCATGGCCGCGGCGGTCAGATATCCGAGCTGACCCTGGGCGAGATACAACGCGTAGAGAATCGCCGACTTCCGGCGATCGGCCGGATACCGGGCGACGACCTCGTCGAACTTCGCCTGGTTTTCAGGAGTGAACGCAAACGGTTCTCCCGGCACGGCCAGCGCGCGCTCCGACCGGTGGAACCGGGCGGGCACGTAGTCCATCTCGGGATGAAAGCTCACCGGTCGCAGTCTCCCATCACGACGTCATTGGATCCGATCACGGCGATCACGTCGGCAATCATGCCGCCCTCGATGATGCGCGGCAGCGCCTGAATCGCCATGAACGACGGCGGCCGCATCTTCACGCGCCAGGGGCGATTCGTCCCGTCAGAGACGATGTAGACACCGTGCTCGCCTCGCGGCCCCTCGACCGGCACGTACGCTTCACCGACCGGCACCGTGAACCCCTGCGAGTAGATGAGGAAGTGCTGAATGAGCGCCTCCATTTCGGTGTAGACCTTGTCTTTCGGCGGAGGGACGACGCGCGTGTCGTTGCAGGCCCAGGCACCCGTCGGCGTGATCCGCTGGATCGCTTGTCTCGCAATCTTGACACTCTCGCGCATCTCGGCCACGCGCACGCGGTAGCGCGCGAAGACGTCGCCTTCCGTGGCGGTTGGGACCTTGAAGTCGTACGTTTCGTAGCCGGTGTAGGGGAAATATTTGCGCACGTCGTAGTCCGACCCGGATCCCCTGGCGATCGGGCCGACCAGCCCCCACGCCATGGCGTCCTCCTGCGAGATCACGCCGACATCCCGAGTGCGCCGAACGAACATGTCGTTCTTCGTGAGGAGCCCCTCGAACTCGTCGATCTTGGCGGGAAAGCGGTCGAGGAACGCGTTGACGGCCTCGTGGAACCCACGCGGCAGGTCCTCGCGCAGGCCGCCGACGCGGAAATAGCTGGGAAAGAACCGGAAGCCGGCCACGAGCTCGTTGATGTTCATCAGCAGCTCGCGCTCGCGGATCGCGTAGAAGAGCATCGAGACCGCGCCGATCTCCATCGCGTGGGTGCCGATCCACACGAGGTGACTCGCCAGCCGCTGCAGCTCCGCCAGCAGCACGCGGATGTCCTTGACCCGCTGCGGCATCTCCAGCCCGAGCAGCTTCTCCACGCTCAACACGTAGCAGAGCGAGTTCGACTGCGCGGCCAGATAGTCCATGCGCTCGACGAGCGGCACCACCTGCTGCCACTTCTTCTGCTCGGCCGTCTTCTCGATGCCCGTGTGCAGGTACCCGATCGTCGGCCGTGCCGACTGAATCGTCTCGCCGTCGAGCTCCAGGATGAGGCGCAGCACGCCATGCGTGCTGGGGTGTTGCGGCCCCATGTTGACGGTCATCGTTTCGGTGCGGAGCTCGGCCATGTCAGTCGTGGGTCACTGCTGCCGTCGCTGGCGGTCGCGCTGCAGGTTCGCCTTGAACTCTTCTTCCGTGACCTCGAGCGGCTCGTAGGTCTGCGTCGCCTTGCGGATCTGCACCGGATAGTCCTTGCGCGCGGGATGACCTTCCCAATCCTCGGGCAGCAGCAGGCGCCGCAGGTCCTCGTGTCCCGCGAAGACGATGCCGAACATGTCCCACACTTCGCGCTCGGGCCAACCGGCGCCGGGCCAGACGCTCTGCACCGTGGGCACGGTGCCGTCCACCTCGAGGCTTCCAACGCGCACTTTGAGGCGCAGGCGCTGGCGCAGAGGAATCGAGAGCAGGTGGTAGACCACTTCGAACCGCGGTTCGCGCGGCAGATAGTCGACCGCCGTCACCTCGAGCAGCACATTGAAGCGCAGGGAGGGCGTGTCCCGGAGCGCCTGACAGGTCGGCAGCAGGTGACCCGCGGGCACATGGATCGTCGCGAAGTCCACGCTCGGTGCCGCTTCGTACGCGGCCCCGGCCACCAACGGCGTCAGGATGTCGATGATGGAAGGAGCGTCCACGGGTGCCGTCTATGCACGCGACCGGGCTATCTTGTGCTGGAGCTGAACGATGCCGTAGATCAGAGACTCGGGTCGCGGGGGACAGCCAGGCACGTACACATCCACCGGCACCACCTGGTCGACCCCCTGGACGATGGCGTAGTTGTCGAAGACGCCGCCGACCGACGCGCACGCGCCCATGGAGATGACCCACTTCGGATCGGGCATCTGGTCGTACACCCGTCGCATCGCGGGGGCCATCTTCCGCGAGAGCCGCCCCGCCACGATCATCAGGTCCGACTGCCGCGGCGACCCCCGGAACACCTCGGCCCCGAACCGGGCGATGTCGTAGCGGCTGGCCGCCATCGCCATCATCTCGATGGCGCAACAGGCGAGGCCGAACTGAGCGGGCCAGATAGCCGAACGCCGCGCCCACTGCACGAGCCGTTCGACGGTCGTCGTCAGCAGCGGCAGCTCGGGATCGAGACCGTGTTCGTGCCCGTGTGCGAGTTCGTGGGTGCTCATGAGGAACCCTATGCGGCCTGGCGCGATACGGGTCGGGCGCGCCGCGCCGATCCCCAGTCGAGCACGCCCTTCCGCCACACGTACAGGAATCCGACCGACAGAATCAGGAAGAACGTCACGATCTGCGCGAAACCAGGCCAGCCAAGATCGCGCAGCGCGATCGCCCACGGATAGAGAAACGCGATCTCGATGTCGAAGAGCAGAAAGATCATCGCCACGAGGTAGAACTTCACGGACTGACGCTCGCGCGCGTTGCCGACTGCCGGCATGCCGCACTCGTAGGGCGCCAGCTTTTCCGGCGTCGGATGCCTAGGGCCGAGCAACAGCGACAGGCCGATCATCACGCCGGCAAAGCCCACGCCGAGCACGACCATGATGACCACTCCGAGCCAGCCGTCCATCAGTTACCTCTGGGGTGGAAGACGTTGCGCTTGTGAAGAGTTTCGCAACCTGTTCATGCTATAGAAAGCCACAGGGAAAGGTCAATTACCGAACCGCACGTATGCGCATCGCCTGGTTCCGCGCTTCACCGCCCGACGTGGCCAATCCGCTCGACGACACCGCGGCGCTCGTCGATGCCCTCCGATCGACGCACGCGGTTGACGTTGTGCTCGAGCGCGACGCGCACGACTTCGTGTGGCGCGAGGCGCGTCACCCGTCGAACCTCTGCGTCTACGAGTTGGACAGCACGGCGGCGTGCCGCTTCGAGTGGGGGTACCTCCGCAACTACGCGGGCGTCGTCTTGCTCAGGAACACGGACGCCAGGGACACCTCGGCCGCACCGTCCGGCGTCGACGGCCGCCTCGATGAGTACATGAGCGCGTTCCAGGTCGACAGACTCGCCGCCGGCGTGGCGTCTCTGCGCGTGCCCCTGCTGGCTTCGCGCTCGGTCGTCGTGCAGTCGGCCGAACTCGGGCGCTCGTTGCAGTCGAGATACCCGGAGGCGCGCGTGCGATGCGCCCCGCTTGGGGTGCGTTCGGTCGTGCCGCCGGCGCGAGAACCGCGGCGCAACGAGGGGCCGCTGGTGGTTGGAACTCTGGGGACGGAGAGGCGTGACCTGGTGGAACGGGCCGTCGAGCGCGTGCGAGCGACGGGGCACGCGATCGATCTGCGGACCGATGGAATGGCGGCCGACATCGTGGCGACGAGCGACGTGATTGTCGTCGTGTCGTGGCCGCCGCAGGACGTCTCGCTCGCCGCAGTGGTGGCGGGAATGGCGGCCGGGAAGCCGGTCATCACGAACGAAATGGAAGCGACGGCCGAATGGCCTGCGCTCGATCCGCAAACGTGGAAGCCGCGCGGGCAGATCGAGGGGCGAGCGCCGATCGCCGTCACGGTCGAGCCGCTTGACGACGAGCACTCGGTGGTGCGAGCGCTGACACGCCTGGCGAGCGATGCGCGTCTCCGCGAGCAGCTCGGCCGCGCGGCGCACGCATGGTGGCTTGCCAATGCCACGCCGGCCCTTGCGGCCACCGCCTGGCATCACATTCTCGAAGAAGCCAGCGCGCTGTCACCGCCGCGCAAACCGGCCGACTGGCCACGGCATCTCGCCGCTGACGGCATGGAGATGACCCGGGCGGTGCTCGACGAGCACGGCCTCGACACCGATATCTGAACCCCAGCCGCCCGGACCCGTCACCCCTCCCAGGCGTACCCGGGTTCGGTCCTCAAGCGGACGTCCTCGACTGGAAGCCCCATCGAGAAGTGGTACAGGCTCTGCCAGGCGTGCCCGGACAGGCCGAGCAGTTCGTGCACGGGATCGTCGTAGTAGCAGCCAATGCCGGTGGCGCGAGCGCCGATCGACTCCGCCTCGAGATACAACACCTGGCCGATCATCCCGCACTCCCAGAACAGGCGCCGATAGAACCACTCTCCGCGCGTGTGAAGCGCGGCCTCGAACTGCGCGAGCATGCCGAGGCTGAAGAAGCCGTCCCCGGCGATCGCCTGGTCGCATGACAATCGCTCGGCGGTCCGGGCGACATCGGTGGGGACGAGCAGAAACATCCGGTCCGACGCGCCGGCCAGCGGCTCCCACAAGAACTCGGCGCGCATGGCGCGCGTCCATTCGTCCCTCGCGGACGGATGGCGGAAGTACGCATACACGCCGGGCGTGACGTCCTGCACGCGATGGACGAACAGGGCCAGGTGCACCTGCGGCGGCCAGTCGATCGCGTCCCACGGGGGCAATGGAGGCCGGAGCCGGTCGAGCATGGCGAGGAACGCGTCTTTTCGCAGCACCCCTTCGGGCGTGAAACCGAGCGCGCTTCGCCGGTGAAGGATGACTTCGCGGGCGAGCACCTGGCGGGATTCGGGATCCGGGATCCGGGAGTCGGGCGGCGTTCGGGCGACGACTTCGGTCGAACTCGTCTCCCCCGACTCCTTAATCCCGGATCCTGAATCTCGAATCCCGGCATATCGTGTGGCGCCGATCACCTCGCTCAGCATGGGCCACGCCACGTGCCGCGCGCTCAGGCGATTGGCTCGGCCATGCCACGTCCCGCGAGCGGCCGCGTCGACGAGTCGCTCCACATCGAGCGCCGAGCCGAATCCAGAGACGAATCCCGATTCCCGGATCCCGAACTCGGGACCAACGACAGCAACGCATTCGGGTTCTTCGCGCTCGGCCGCGCCGAAGTCCGAATCGCGATCGAGCCCAAACAGTGTGGCGATCTGACGATCGGACCAGCCTGGAAGCACCTGCAGACGCCACCCGAGCATCGCGGCCGACAGGCGCAGCGCCCCAAGCGCGTGGCCGATGTCGTGCTGGCAATAGCGGAACGCGCGTTCGCCGTACTTCCAGGCCTCGCGCCATGCAATCGACGTCAAGCCAACGAGAAACGCCGTCCCGCTCGGCGGTGAAAGCGTACCGCTCCGCTCAGCGTCGAGCTCGCATCGCTCTTCGAGGGCGTGTTCGAGCGGCGCGTAGTGGAACACCCGGCCATCGCGCAGCAGCCAGGCTTCGGTCGGGTGCAGATTGCCGCTCGAGGGATTGACCCGAAGGGCCCACCGCGACTGCCCGTAGGCTTTCCACGCAGACAGCCCCATCGCGCATCGCAGGAACTCGCCTACAGACGCGTCTGAAATCGGTACGGGGACGACGCTCCGGTCGTACAGGGATCCGTACGAGACGCGCGCAGCGGCAATTGAACGCGGCAGCGCACGCAGCGCGGCCCCCTCGTAGCGACGGAAGGGATCGGGTTGCGTGGCCCAGTCGAGGTAACCGAGCGACGGCGAGAAGCGTCCGAACTGGTGTTTGGTCGCGTCGTGATAGCGGATTGCGATCAATCCCGCCTACGACGACAGTTTCTTCATCCGCTTGTCGATCTCGGCGATGGCCTGCGTGAGCTGCTGCTTACGGGCCTGATGCGAGCTCGCGTCGAGTTGCCGCTGCATCTCGATACGCGCCAGCTTCAACGACTCGATCTGCCGCGCACGCTCAGGATCGGTACCCTTGCCCGCCTGCCTGGCCTTGCGTTTTTCCTCTTCCCGCTCTTCCATCCGCTCGGCGAGGCGTGATTCCGCATCGACGAGCCCTTCTCCGGCGTCACCCATGTTTGTCCCTACTCGCGGTTCGTTCAGTGTGGAAGGAAGGCCACATTATACGCAATGCTCGGGCCGCTGGTCGCGAGGTTTCGCGATCGCAGCGACGGGGTGCGTTACCATGTGGGCTCATGGCGACGCAGTGTTCCTTCGACATTACTTCCAACGTGGACCTCCAGGAAGTGGACAACGCCCTCAACCAGGCCAGGAAGGAAGTGGCTCAGCGCTACGACTTCAAAGGCACGAAGGCGTCCATCGAGTTCGACGCCGGCGAGTCGAAGCTCGTGCTGATCGCCGACGACGAATTCAAGCTGAACGCGTTATGGGAAATCGTCTCGACCCGGCTCGTCCGTCGGAACGTCCCGGTCAGAAACCTCAATCGCGGCGCTGCCCAGGCGGCCGCCAACAGCACGGTTCGTCAGGAAATCGCGCTCCAGCAGGGGATCCCGGCCGAGAAGGGGAAAGACATCGTGAAATTCCTGAAAGAGTCGAGGCTGAAGAAAGTGCAGGCGTCGATTCAGGGCGACCGGTGCGCATCGCCTCACCATCGAGAGACGAACTCCAGGAGGTGATGCGGCTCCTTCAGGAACAGGACTTCGGCGTGGCCCTCCAGTTCGGCAACTATCGGGGGTAATGGCCAGGCTGCACTCCATCTGGATCAAGCGCGCGCACCGCGGAACGATGGACGGCGCGCCGCACGCCACACTGGTGGCCGGCCGCGGCCTGCAAGGGAGCGCCGACCAGGGTGGGGCGCGTCAGGTAACCCTCATCGACCTCGCCACCTGGCACGCGCTGATGACACGGCTCGGCGCCAACCTTGATCCCGCCGCCCGTCGCGCAAACCTCGTCGTCGACGGACTCGACCTGGCAGACTCGCGAGGCCGGACCCTGCACGTTGGCCCCGCGCGCCTACTCATTCGTGGGGAAACTCGACCGTGCGAACGCATGGACGAAGCGGTGGCCGGCCTGAGCGACGCGATGCGCGAACGCTGGGGAGGCGGCGCGTTCGCCGAAGTGGTCGACGGCGGTGACATCTCCGTGGGCGATTCGGTCGACTGGGAGATCTGAGGACGCGCAACACCCAGCGTCCACGGCATCGTGGGCGCCGGGCGTTGGCGATTGACGGGTCGCGCCTACGAGCTAGACCTGCCCCTTGGGCTGGCGCGCCGTCCGCTGACGGCGTTCCTGCAGTTTCGCCTGCGCCTGCTCCTGAAGCTGCTTCGCCTTGACCTGCTGCTCGACGGTCAGGATGGCGAAGATGTCGGCGTGCAACCGCGCGCGGTCCACGGCCATGTCCGCCTGAACCGCGGCCAGATCCTGTGAGGCCGACCGGATGAGCGCTTCGTTAACCGGAACGGTTGTGATCGCGGCCTGCTGCGCCTGGAGGGCGGTCGTCAGGCGCGTCTCGAGCGCCTCGGCATCGGCACGATGGCGCTGCGTGATGTCGCGGATCTGCTGTTTCTGCGCGTCGCTCAGATCGAGCTGCCCGAGTGCGAAGCCGGCCGCGAAGCCACGCGCCCCGGCCCGTCCAACGGGCGGCGCACCAGCCCCGCGCCCGCCTGGCCCCTGGGCCACCAGGGCGGCAGTCGCGCCGGTTTCCACAATGGCAACGGCCAGCGCGATGAGAGCAATCCTTTGAATACGTGTCATGGTCTTGGTCTCCATTTCAGTGTTGTGCTGTGTGTTGAGACGGGGCTCGGTCGCCGAAGGTTGGGCGCCGACTGTTGACATTTCCATGGCGCCTCACTCGTACCGCAGGGCGTCGATCGGACTGAGTCCCGCGGCCTTGCGTGCGGGATAGAACCCGAAGAACACGCCGATCGCCGCCGCAACCCCGAACGACACGGCCACGGCTGACGGCTGAACGGTCGTGGACCAATGCAGCAGGTGCGTCACCGCCGACGAGACGCCCAGTCCGAGGGCGATGCCGATCGCGCCACCCACCAGACTGAGCACGGTTGACTCGACGAGAAACTGCATCAGCACGTCCACGTCGCGCGCGCCAACGGACAACCGCAGCCCAATCTCGCGCGTCCGTTCGGTCACCGAGACGAGCATGATGTTCATGATGCCGATGCCGCCCACGATCAGCGACACCGCGGCAATGCCCGCGAGCAGCCACGTCATCGTGCCGGTGGTCGCCGTCAGCATGCTGGCCATCTCTTCCAGCGTGCGGACCAGAAAGTCGTCGTCCGAGCCGGGCTGGATCCGATGGCGTGTGCGTAGCAGCTCTGCGATCTGCTGCGTCACGACGTCGAGCGCCACGCCGTCGGCGGCCGAGACGGTAATGTTGTTGACGTGCTGGACGCCGAGCAGCTTCTTCTGCACGGTGGTGTAGGGCACGATGACGGTGTCGTCCTGGTCCTGTCCCATCGCCGCCTGCCCCTTGCTCGTGAGGACGCCGATGATCTGGAAGGGCTGGTTCTTGATTCGGACCATTGATCCGGTCGGGTCCGCCCCGGCACCGAACAACTGGTCGCGTGCCACCGATCCGAGCACCGCCACCTTGGCCGCCCGCGCCACGTCAGCCTCGTTGATGAAGATCCCGAACTGCATGGGCCAGGCGCGAATCACGCCGAGCTCCGGACCGGCGCCCTGTACCTGCGTGTTCCAGTTGGATGACTCGGACACGACCTGCACGCGGGTGTTGATCCCAGGCGACAGGTAGCGAACGCCCGGCACCTCTCTGCGAATCGCCTCCGCGTCGTCGGCCGTCAGGGTCGTGACGGCGCCTTGGCCCTGGCGTACGGGTCCGAAGCCGCCGGAGCCCGCCGAGACCATCACGATGTTCGACCCCGCGCTGCGAATCTCGCGCTGGATCGCGGCGCTCGCGCCAGCACCGATCGCCACCATGACGATCACGGCCGCTACACCGATGATGATGCCGAGCGCAGTCAACGCGGTCCGCATGGCGTTTCGGCGAAGCGCCTTCATGGCGACGGCGACAGTCATGAAAAAGGACATCGGCGTACCTCAGGCCGTGTGCGCGACCGCGTCGGCGTTCCGCGTCAGCGCGGCAAGCTCGGCGGCGGCATCGCGGCGATGGAGCACGGGGCGATCGGACCGAACGCGTCCGTCGCGAAACGCGATGACCCGTGTCGCGAACTCGGTGATGTCGGGCTCGTGCGTGACGAGGAGGACCGTGATCCCCCGCTCGGCGTTGAGACGCTGCACGATGCCGATGATGTCGATGCTGGCGCGCGTATCGAGGTTGCCGGTGGGTTCGTCGGCCAGCAGAATCTTCGGTTCGTTCACCAGGGCGCGCGCGATCGCGACTCGCTGCTGCTGGCCACCCGAGAGCTGGTTGGGATGGTGGCCCAGCCGGTCGCCCAGTCCCACCGCGCGCAGCGCCTCGGTGGCGCGGGCCCGTCGTTCGGACGCGCGAACCTGGCCGGCATAGAGCATGGGCAGCTCGACGTTCTCGAGCGCCGACGTGCGGGACAGCAGATTGAAGCCCTGAAACACGAACCCGATCTCTCTGTTGCGCACGCGCGCCAGCGCGCGCGAATCGAGTGCCGACACGTCACGTCCGTTGAGCAGGTATCGGCCGCTCGTCGGTCGATCCAGACAACCGACGAGATGCATGAAGGTGGACTTGCCGGAACCGGAAGGACCAGTCAGCGCGATGAACTCGCCCGGGATGACGTCCAGCGTCACGCCCCGCAGGGCGTTCACCTCGGTCTCCCCAAGGTGGTACGTCTTAACTAGATCCGCGACGTTGATGATCGGTGCTGCGGCGCTCATCGTCCGGCTCCGGTACGATTAGCCGCCGCGCCCTGACCGCCACCGCGACGCCCGACCGGTAGCAGGGGCGACGAGGCGCTCGCGGCGGGCGTGGACGAGGTGGCCAGATCCGCGGCGGCCGTGATCACTCGATCTTCTTCTCGAAGGTCGCCCTCGCGCACCGCGGTCAGCACGCCGTCGGTCACGCCGGTCCGCACGCGGACCTCCTGGACGACGCCGTTTCGCGTGACCCAGAGCCGACCGAGCGTCGGGCCACTGCCGCCCGCGTTGGCAGCGCGCGGCCCTGCACCTGCGCTGCGCCTCCCGGCCGGCTCGGATGGGTTTGAGGCGCTGAGGGCGACCAGTTCGGCCGACGGGCGAAAACGCAGAGCGGCGTTCGGCACGCGAAGCACCCCCGCGTCGGTCGCGATGCGCACCGTTACGTTTGCCGTCATCCCGGGTTTCAGCTTCAGTCCCGGGTTCGGCACGTTGATAATCGTCGTGTAGCTGACGACGTTCTGCTCGGTTTTCGGCTCGAGACGAACCTGCGACACGGTGCCGGAAAACGTTTCGTTCGGATACGCGTCCACGCGAAACGACACGCCCTGGCCCGCCACGATGTGCCCGATGTCGGCCTCGTCGATGCTGGCGCTCACCTGCATGCGTGTCAGGTCCTGCGCAATCACGAACAGTGTCGGCGCCTGCATGCTGGCAGCCACTGTCTGCCCGACGTCCACGCTGCGCGAGATGACGATGCCGTCAATCGGTGCCCGGATCACCGTGTGACCGAGCGTGACCTCGCTCTGGTTCAGCGCGGCGCGAGCCTGTGTGATCTGTGCCGCGGCCGACTTCGCCGACGCCTCGGCCTGACGAGCGGCGGCCTGGGCCGTCTCGAGATCCGTGCGCGCGATCAGCTTCTGATCGAACAGCTCCTGCGCCCGACGCAGCTTGCCCTGCGTATCCTCGACGTCGACGCTGGCGCGGTCGGCGTCGGCCTCGAGGCGGACGAGGGTGGCTCGCGCCTGGTCCACCTGCGTCTGAAAGAGCGATGGCTCGAGTTCGGCCACGATCTCTCCCCGCCGCACCTCGGAATTGAAGTCGGCGTGCAGGGCTTTGATGGTGCCGGACACCTGCGTGCCGACCTGAACCGTGGTCACCGGTTCGAGGGTGCCGGTCGCGCTCACGCTGGCCACGACGTCGCCGCGGGTCACGGCGGCGGTCACGGGCGCCGGCGGCGACGCGGCGCCGAGGGATCGGTAGTAGAACGCCAGGGCCCCGACGAACCCGACGGCGACAACGGTGCTGGCGACCAGACGTTTGCTCATGATTCCCTCTACTCGACGATTTGACTGGGTAGAGGTGGCCCGGGGATGGCGCGGCGGTGAAGAAACGGTGGCGCCGCCCGCCACGGTTTCTTCACACGTGCGTCAACCGCGCGCCACGCGTCCACAGTGGAATGAGCCTGTGCCTACGACCGAACCAAGCCAGAGCTACACTGAGGCCTCTTCCACCCCGATGGACGCCTCCACGTCGCCTCGACCAGTCGTGCTCGTCGTCGAAGACGAGCAAAACATCCGCGAACTGGTCTGCCTGCACCTCGGACTGGAGAAGTACGATTGCGTCCCCTGCGCCGATGGCGACGCGGCGCTGAAGCTGGCCCGCGAACGGCATTTCGATCTGGTCATTCTCGACGTGATGCTCCCGGGCCTCGACGGAGTGACGGTGTGCCGGGCCATTCGCCGCGAGTCTGAGAACCCTGACGTTCCCGTCCTGATGCTCACCGCGCGGCGGGAAGAGTCTGACAAGGTCGTGGGCCTCGAGAGCGGCGCCGACGACTATCTGACGAAACCGTTCGGGATCCGCGAGCTCATCGCGCGGGTGCGGGCGCTGCTGCGGCGAGGCCCGAGGCCGATTGGGAGCGGTGCGCCGCGGGAGCAGGTGCAGGCGATCACCTACAAGCACATCGAGATGGATCCGGCGCGGCGGCGTGTGCGCGTCGGCACGACGGATGTGGACTTGACGTCGAACGAGTTTCAACTGCTCTACGTGCTGCTTTCCAGCCCGGGCATCGTGTTCAGCCGCGAAGCGCTACTGACGCGCGTGTGGAAGGACCAGACATTCGTCACCGTTCGAAGCGTAGACACGCTGGTCAAGCGGCTCCGGAAGAAGATCGAGAAGCGTCCCGGCGACCCGGCTGTGATCCTCACGGTCTGGGGCGCCGGCTACAAGGCCGCCGATGTCTGAACCGGTCCTCGTCTGGTACCGCAGCCTCTACTGGCGGATCGCCGTAGGCATCTCGGCGTTCCTCGCGTTGATGCTCGTCGCGCAGAGCATGCTGTTCGTCTGGACGAGCGATGACATGGCGGGATCGATGCCGGCGACGTCGCCGAGACGGCTCGCCGAGCTGGTCGCTTCGGATCTGAGCGCCGCCCTCGATGTGGATCCCGAGCTCGACGTCGAGGAATATGTGGCCGACCAGTACGCCCACGTACTGCAACCGTTCGTCGTGCTCATGCGTGACGGACGCGAGGTAGCCAACCATCCGACCGGCATTCCAGACGAGATGCGTACCGCGCTTCGCATCGAGATGGCCCGGGGCGAGCTTCCCGCCAGGGGACGCGTGTTCGTGCCACGTCGGACTGAACAGGAGGACGACCCCCGCGCCGGTCGCCGGCGCGGTGGCGACCGGCGCGACGACGGCCCACGTCCATTCCGCTTCGGCGCCTTCGCGGCGGTGTTTGCCGGTGGCATCCCGGTCGGCACGGTCGCCGTCCTCCTCGGCCGGCCGCCCATGTCGATGGTCATGCGAGAGATGGCGCCGAACATGGCGGTTGTCGGAGGGTCGGTGCTCGTTGTCGGATCGGGGCTCATCGCGCTCTTCGTGTTCGGACCGGCCCGCCGGCGCATGAAGCAGCTGCAGGAAGCCACCGTCCGGTTTGGCACCGGCGATCTGACGGCGCGCGCCTCGGACGCGGGAGGCGACGAGGTGGCCGCCCTGGCCCGCTCGTTCAACCAGATGGGTGACGAGCTCGCCAGTCGCGCGCGCGAGCTCGAGGCCTCGGACAAAGTGCGGCGCCAGCTGCTGGCCGACGTATCGCACGAGTTGATGACACCGCTGACAGCCATGCGGGGCTACGTCGAAACGCTCTCGATGCCGGAACTGGGCCTCGATCAGACAACGCGAGACCGCTACCTGCGCATCATTGCCGACGAAACGGACCGGCTCGAACGGATCGTGGGCGACCTCCTCGATCTGGCGCGCCTCGAAGGCGGTGGGGGCGCGATGCAGCCGGAAGACGTGTCGGTGCGTGCATTGTTCGATCGCGTCCGTGCCCGGCACGAACGCGATTTCACGGCGCGGGCGATCACGCTGACCGACCGGATTGCGCCCGGTGCCGAGAGCGTCTACGGCGACCCGGATCGACTCGAGCAGGTACTCCAGAACCTGGCCGCCAACGCGCTCCGCCATACGCCCGATGGTGGAACCCTCTGGCTTTCCGCGGAGATCGCGGATGACAGGATGCGGATCAGCGTCCGGGACAACGGGCCGGGCATCGATCCGAGCCACTTGCCCCTCATCTTCGACCGGTTCTTCAAGAGTGACGCCGCGCGAACGGCGGCGGGCGGAAGCGGACTTGGCCTCTCGATCGTCAAGGCCATCGTCGAACGACACGGCGGGTCGGTCTCGGCGCGCAACGACGGGGGGGCCGTGTTCGAGATACTGCTTCCCCTGGCGGACAGTGCGCTGGCGTCGGAGCCCGACGGTGTCGCCTCCACGGGCCCCGCGCGAACATAGCCATCCAGTTCGGCGGGTAAACAAGCCTCAGAGTATTCTCCCGGTGTGAAGGATGCTCTGATCGTATCTGCCGTCCGCACCCCGGTTGGGCGCGCGGGCGGCGCACTCGCCTCAGTCCGCGCCGACGATCTTGCAGCGGTCGCGCTGCGAGCGGTCGTGGATCGGCCACGGTTCGACCCCGTCAAGCTCGACGACGTCATCCTCGGCTGTACGAATCAGGCAGGCGAAGACAACCGCAACGTCGGCCGGATGGCCGCCCTGCTGGCGGGCTTTCCGATCGACGTCCCAGGGCAGACCGTCAATCGCCTGTGCGGCTCGGGCCTGCAGGCCGTGGCAACGGCGGCTCACACGATCCGTGCGGGCGACGCATCTGCCGTGATCGGAGGAGGGGTCGAGAGCATGACTCGGGCCCCCTACGTGATGCTCAAGTCGGCCCAGCCGTGGAACCGGCAGCCGCCCGTCATGGCGGATTCGACGGTGGGCTGGCGCTTCGTGAATCCTCTGATGAAATCGGACTGGACGATCTCGCTGGGCATGACGGCCGAGAAGGTCGCAAAGCAGTTTGGAGTCACGCGAGACGACCAGGATGCCTTCGCCATCGAGAGCCAGCGGCGCGCCGCCGCAGCGATGCAAGCCGGCGTGTTCAGGAATGAGATCGCTCCGGTGGAGGTGCGGGGAAAAGCAGGCGCCGTCGCCGTATTCTCGGAGGACGAGCATCCGCGGCCGGACACTTCACGCGACGCGCTCGCGTCGCTCGAGCCGGCCTTCACTGCCGACGGTACCGTGACGGCGGGGAATTCGAGCGGCATCAATGACGGCGCCTCGGCGCTGCTGCTCGTGGCCGAGGACGCGCTCGCCGGCATGACGCCCCTGGCGCGCGTCGTGACGACGGCCGTCGCGGGTGTCGACCCATCGCTCATGGGTATCGGGCCCGTTCCTGCCGTGCGGAAGGCACTGGCCCGTGCCGGTCTCACGATCGATCAGATCGATCTAATCGAGCTGAACGAGGCCTTCGCGGCGCAGGCCATCGCCTGCATGCGGGAGCTCGACGTGAACCCGGACCGGGTCAATGTCTACGGTGGGGCCATCGCGCTCGGCCACGCGCTGGGATCGTCGGGGTCGCGGATACTCACGACGCTCGTGCACGCGCTGCACCGCCGTGGAGCGCGCTATGGCCTGGCGACGATGTGCATCGGCGTCGGGCAGGGGATCGCGATGATCGTCGAGCGCGTCTAGAACCGTGTCGGCTCGTAGGTGCTCGCACGAGACGACTCGTCGACTCGTGCGGGCGAGGCGCCGAGTCCGCGTGCCTGCGCCCCTGAAAAGAAGCGATACAACAGCCAGATGTCAAAGAGCGCGACGGTGACGAACACCGAGTACGCGGCTCTGCCGTTGATGACCTGCAGCTGCTGCAGCACGCCCGACAACCCGAACCCCACGATCCACGCGTCGAAGCTCATACAGATCCGCCGGAACGTTTCGGGACGAATGCGGCGAATCAACTGGGCGCCGATCGGAACCCCGATCGCCAGACTCGGCAGGATGATCGGGATGAGCGACGCGCTCTGAACCGAGTAGAGCCCGGCGTACGCATAGGCCACCGCGGTCATGCTCGATTCCGCGAGACGGATGATCCCGAGGGCGGCCCTGAACTCCTGCTGCGCGAGCCCCTGGTTGCTGAGCGCCACGGCGAGGGGCGGACCCGAGATGGTCGTCACCGAGTAGAGCACCCCCAGCGCCCCGCCGAACGCGTACCCGGCCGCACGCTCCGATCGAATCGGGCGTCTGAATCCGGCCGCCTGCAGAAGGATCAGAGGCAACAACGCGACGTACGTGAAGAACTTCAACCAGTTTGAGTTGACCTGAGAAACCATCATCGTGCCAACGGCTACGCCCGGCGCGAGCGCGATGACGATGGGGAGCGTCCGGCGCCACACAACGGGAATCGACCGCCGGTTGACCCAGAGCACGTACGCGTTGAGCACCACCTCGATTGGGACGAGTGCGGGATTCAGGACGCGGTTGGTGAGAAAGAACAGCGCAACCGGCACGGTGATCGACGAGAACCCGTATCCAAGCGCGCCGTTGACCGTCGCGGCCAGCAGTGTGATTCCGGCGAGAGCGATTGTGTTCGTATCCATGGAACTACCCGCTAGCGACGATCCGACGCTTGACGCCTGGCAGATCTGCTATCTTCCGGTGGTCCGACCCTTCCCCACCGCCTATGTTCGATATCATCCCGACCGGCGCGGCCCTCGGGGCCGAAATTCGCGGCCTCGACGTGCGCAGCATGGACGAGCCGACGTTCGCGGCCGTTCACCAGGCCTGGCTCGATTGCCAAGTGCTCCTCGTTCGCGATCAGCGGCTGACCGACGAGGATCTCATCAGATTCAGCCGTCGCTTCGGGACGCTCGACCAGGCACCGATTCAGGAAAACGGGCGCCGCTTCGTCGATGGCTTTCCCGAGATCTACGTCGTCTCCAACGTGATCGAGAACGGCGTCGCGATCGGCAGTCTGGGAGCCGGCGAGGCCGTCTGGCATACCGACATGTCGTACCTGCCAGACCCGCCCAAGGCAAGCGCCTTGTATGCCCTCGAAGTGCCGCCGACTGGGGGCGACACCAGCTTCTGCACGATGTACGGGGCGTGGGACCGCCTGCCCGACGCGTTGCGTCAGACCGTTGCACGGCTCCGCGTCAAGCACGACGGCACGTACAACAGCGGCGGGTACGTGCGGGCAGGCGTAACGGCGAGCGACGACCCGCGCACGGCGCCCGGCACGATTCATCCCCTCGTCTGCGTGCATCCTGAAACGGGACGCTCGCACCTCTACCTCGGACGGCGCCGCAATGCCTGGCTCGAGGGACTGCCCCTCGACCGGTCGAACGAACTGCTCGATCGGATCTGGGCCGCCGCAACAGACGACGCCCTGACCTGGCGTCACCACTGGTGCCCGCGCGACCTCGTGTTGTGGGACAACCGCTGCGTCATGCATCGCCGCGACGCGTTCGACGCGGCGTCCCGTCGGGTGATGCACCGGACGCAGATCAAGGGCGAGACTCACCCGCAGGCGTCGTAGCCGGTTCGACGCGGCCATCACCACGCCAACCCCCGGGCGACGAACTGCACGACGGCGACGCAGGCCGCAGCCGCCACGGTCATCAGCACCCCCGCCCTGGCCATGTCGCGGATGGAGAAATAGCCGGACGCATACGGGATGATCGTCGTTGGACCCTCGCTGACCAGCACGAAAGCCAGCGACGACGTGAAGGCCGCGGGGGCGACGATGGTCCAGGGATCCAGCCGAAGGTCAGTCGCGAGCGCGACGAGAATGGGAATGATGATGCTGGCGGTCACCGTGTTGCTCGAGAAGAGGAGGTGCAGGCCCGCGACCGCGAGCACGATGACAAACGGCCGCAGCGCGTCTGGAATCATCGTGATCTGACCGAGCAGCACCCACGCCAGCCAGCGCGCCGCGCCGGTTTCGAACACGGCCAGCCCGAGCGATAGTCCAGCGACGATCATCATCACGCCGCCCCATTCAACGCCGGCCTCGGCCTCCTTCCAGGTCAGCACGCGCATGCCGGGCAGGAAGAGAGACACGCCGCCGGCCAATGCCACTGCCTCGACGGGCGGCGCGATCCGGCCCCCGCTCCACGCATCAAGCAGCGGCGTCGTCAGCCACACCGCCAGGACCGAGCCGAAGACCAGCAACGTCCGGATTTCGGCGGGCCGCAGCGATCCAAGCTCGCGCAGGCGCTGGTGAACTGACTCCGCGCTGATCGGCAACCGCTCGAGTTCGGGCGGGAACACCCGCAGCAGAATCCACCAGGCAAACGGGATCATGAGAAGGGACGCAGGCACGCCCAGTCGCATCCACTGCCAGAACGAGATGTTGACGTGCGCCAGCTGGCCGAGCTGCGCGATGGCCACGAGGTTGGCGGCCGTGCCGGCCGGCGTCGCAATACCGCCGATGAGCGGCCCAAACGCGGTCGCGATCATCAGTCCCCTGCCGAAGTGGCTTTCGCCTGGGCGGAGTCCGGCGTCTCTGAGCAGTCCCACGGCAATCGGCAGCAGCATCGCGGCCACCGCCATGTCGGTAATCCACATCGACATCAGGGTGCCCAGGGTCAGCATGCCGAGCAGCACGCGATCGGTCCGCGTGCCCACGCGATGCAGCATGAGGTAGGTCAGCCGCGTGCCGAGGCCCGAACTGGTGAACGCCGCCGACAGGATCAGGACGCCGATGAAGAACGTGATGACGGGATCGCCGAACCCGGCGCGCACCACATCGCGGTAGGAGGCGATCCCGAACGCCGGGACGAGCAACACGACGAGCAATGAGGTGGCCGCAAAGGGCAGCGCCTCGGTCACCCAGAGCGTCACGGCGAACGCGAGGATCCCAAGACAGGCCTTCCCGTTCGCTGTCAGCTCAATCACGTTGCTGGCGCGCTCGAGCGGCGCAGGCGCCGGCAGGGCGACAATACCAAACAGCAACGCGGTTGCCAGCGTGAGGACGCCCAGCGAACGTGTGGCGGATGTCAAGTCCAACTCGTGGTTCGATGTCGCTACTGGGCGGTGGGGTCCTGCGCAACGCCCCGCAGAATCATGCGGTCGGCGCTGCGTTCACCCTCGTGGCAGTCGTCTTCCCACAGCTCATAGCCGGGGCGATCTCGTTTGACCATATATCGGCGATTCACCAGGGGCTTGTGTACACGGTCGGATCCTCGATGTCGACCTGATATTTGATCGTGTTGGCGTCGACGAAATTGCCCGCTGTTTCGCAGCCGCCCATGGTTGGTAGGACTCGACTCGGGTTGGGCTTTCGTCCCGTTGAGGATTTCGTCACGACGCCGGTCCCCATTCCCACACGCCCGCGTGAGTGGACTACGCAGCGTCGCCGTCAAACGGACCGCGGGTTCGTAGTCAGCCAATGCCAGCGGTCCTCTTACGACTTGAAACTGAGCCGCAGGGTGAACCCGACGGTGCGTGCATCTCCGGGCTGGCCGACATAGAGACCGGTGTTCCCACTCGGCGTCGACATCAGCTCGAAGTAATCCTTGTTGAGTAGATTACGCGACCACACCGACAGCGTCAGCCCGTTAGTGAAGCGGAATCCGACCCGCGGATTGACGAGCGCGTAACCGTCAATCATCAGATACTTCGAGGGCGTCGCGTTCGACGAGAACGAGCTGCGCGCGCTCACGTCGGCCGCGGCAAAGAACTGTCCGGGCCGGCCGAAAAGCGCACCCGACCGACTGAGCTCTCCGCCGAACGATCCTGCCCACTTCGAGACGCCGGGAAGGACTGAACCGGAAATGTCCTTGCTGACGGGTCCGCCAGTCTCTTCAAACGGCGGCGGCGCGTCGGGAAACGACACGTAGATCGCGTCGGTGTAGGCCGCTGAGGCGTAGACGGTCACATGCCCGTTGACGCGCGCGCTGCTGTCAATCTCGAGGCCGCGCACACGGGCCTTCTCCGCGTTGGCGATGTAGCCGCGAGCGACGCCGATGTTCCCGTTGAACACGGTGGCCTGAAAGTCCTTGATCTCGGTGTTATAACCGGTAACGTTCAAGGTGACATCGCGGCCGATCTGGGTCTTGAGGCCAGCCTCGAAGTGGTGTGTGTCTTCAGGTTTCACCGCCGCCGTGGATAGGATCGGGCGCCCGAGGGCATCGACTGGAATGCCGTTGAGGTTGAACCCGATCGACTTGAAACCGGTGGAGTAGGTCGCGTACGCGTTGACGTTCGGGGTCACGCGGAAGGCCCCCGTGATCTGGCCGGACAGATTGGTGTCGTCGATATCGGCGGCGTAGGTGAGCGGCGCGAGTACCGAACGCTGCAACGCAATCAACACGGGATCCGTCGTCTGAAGGCCGCCATAGACTTGCTGATCGAAGCTGCCGTCCTTCCTGTCGTAGTTCAGGCGAAGCCCCGGGAGCAACCGCAACCGATCGGTCACCGACCATTCGATCTGGCCGAATCCGGCGGCGCTCACGTTATCGAGACGGACGATCTGGTTGAAGCCGTAGCCGTCGAGGAGACCCGGTGTCGCGGCGGCGGCGCTGGGCGCCAGCAGCACACGCGCGGCAGCTGCGCCCTGCTCCTGCTTGATGACTGGATTCGACTCGACGATCTGGTCGAAATAGAACCCCCCTGCGACGAAGTTCAAGCGAGGATTGAGGGTCGCTGTGTACCGCACCTCTTGCGTCCACTGATGCTGTTTCGAGGTGCCTGACGAAATCGTCGTGATCGGCAGGCCGGTGAAGTCCCGATCGTTTGATGGTTGCCAATCCCAATACCGCCAGGCCGTCGTGGACGTCAGCTGGCCTCGACCCACTTTCCAGTCAACATTCAGTGCCACACCGCCAAGATCTTGATATGACCGCATCGGCGTATCAGTGTCGGTCACGCGATCGAAGGCGTTGTAGCTGGGCGCCGTGTAATTGAGGTCGGCGGCAATCTGCGGCCACTGACGGTTGGCCGGGCGCAGCGTTGGCGCCACACCGGCCAGGACCTGCGTGAAGCCTTTGGGCCGTTGCCGCGTATCGTCGCCAGTCACGGCAATGGCCAGCTTGTCGGTCGGCGCAAACAGCGCCTGACCGCGAAACCCCAGATTATTCAGATCGTTGACATCGTCCTGAGTGCGCGTGTTGAGTAGCAGGCCGTTGCGTTGAGTGCCGGAGAACGAGGCGCGAAACGCCACCTTCTTCGAGAGAGGCCCCGTGATCGAGGCCTTCGCCTGCACATAACCGATGTTGCCGTAGTTGAGCTCGAATTCGGTGCCTGGTGTGAAGCTGGGTTTGCGTGTGGTGACATTTATCGCACCGGCGCTGGCGTTCTTGCCGAACAGCGTGCCCTGTGGACCGCGCAGCACCTCTACCTGGTCCACGTCCAGGAAGTCGAGCGTCGCTGAAGCCGGGCGAGCGTAGTAGACGCCATCAATATACAAGCCGACGCCAGAATCGAGGCCGTCGTTGGTAAGACCAAAAGGGGCGCCGAGACCACGAATCTGGACCGAGGAATTGCGGGGGTTGCTCGAGTAAAACTGCACCGTCGGGATCAGCTCTTTCAGACGATTAACGTTGAAAGCGCCGGAGTCGGCCACGATGTCGCCTCTCACGACTGAGACCGGAATGGGCACCTCCTGCGCCAGTTCCTCGACGCGCCTCGCCGTCACGACCACCGACTGGCTGAACCGGGCTGGGCTCAAGCTCACATCACTCGTGACAGTTTGATCGGCGGCCAGCACAATCCGGCTCACGGCGGTTTCGAACCCGTCCAGCGAGGTCTCCAGGCGGTACCTCCCTGAGACGACCGCGCCGATGCGATACGCGCCCTGGTCGTCGCTGAGGGCCTCGGCGGACACGCCCGTGTCTTCATTGACAACCATGACGGTGGCGCCGGGTATCGCACCGCCCGACGAGTCGCGGACGACGCCGCTGATCGTGCTCGTGCCGGTTTGGGCCACGGCCGCCGCTGGTAACAGCACGACGATCAGCGCCGCCACGACTCTGCCCCACGTGCTCGACATCGCGCTCTCCCTTGTGCCACCGCTCGGGGCACAGAAACTTCACAGGCCTGCTTGAATTGACGAATGGATCAGCCGATCGCCGGGTGGGAGAGGCGACGGAGATCTCTGAGAGACGCGCTCACCACCCCGAGTGCCGGCCGGCGACAGCCACATCGACACTATGCGGCGCCTTGGAGGCATCGGCTACCACGCGCGCGGGAGAGGATCACGGTCACAACAACACTTAGTCTACATAATATGTAGACTAAACGTTCATCAATGAATTTTGCAATCGGCCGACGGGTGACTCAGGCCGTGTCTACGGGCGTTTCCGGCGGCGGGCCTGGCCCACCTGGCCATTGAGCCCGGCGAGGGTCATGTGGTCGAGGATCTCCGCGGTGGCGTCGCGCACGTCCTTCATCGCCAGGCGCACTCCGCAGGTCTTTTCATCCTGGCACTCCTCGCACCGCATGTAGGCGGTCTGGCTGACGCAGGGAACGAGGGCGAGGGGACCTTCCAGGACGCGGATGATCTGCCCGACCGTGATCGCGTCCGGGGCCCGACCGAGGAGATACCCGCCGCCCCGTCCCTTCTTGCTGTGCAGCAGGCCGTGACGCTTCAGCTCCAGTAGAATCGCTTCAAGGAATTTCCTCGGCAGGTGCTGCCGATCGGCCAGATCGGCCACCAGAACAGGTCCGTGGCCCGACTCCTCCGCGAGCATGAGCATCGCCTTCAAGCCGTACTTGGACTTCTTCGTCAGCATTCAACTCAGTCTACCAAATGAGTAGGTTATTCGCCCTGAGGCGGCCAGGCAGTTTGACTTCAACAAAGGATCAAAGGGAAAATGCATCCTTCGTGACCGCCAACTGCTATTGTCCGTGCGCGTGTTGTTGTAGGAGGACTCCAAGAGTCCCCGCGCTGCCGGTCCTGCCGTTGGGTTAGCCAGATTCACCGTTTCACCCACGAACACGATCCAGAGCCCGGGGCACCGTCCCGGGCTTTTTTGTTTTTGGGGCACGCCCGCCGTGGGGGCGCGGATACGCCGAATGACAACACTGACGCCACCCGTCGACCTGAACACCACGATCGCGCCGCGGCTCGATCACCTGCGCGCGCTCGAGGCCGAGAGCATCCACATCTTCAGGGAAGTGGCGGCTGAGTTCGAGCGGCCGGTCATGCTCTACTCGATCGGCAAGGACTCCTCGTGCCTGCTCCGCCTCGCCCAGAAGGCGTTCTATCCCGGGCCCATCCCCTTCCCCCTCCTGCACGTGGACACCACCTACAAGTTCAAGGAGATGATCGCGTTTCGCGACGAGATGGCCGCCGCCGTCGGCGCGCGCCTCATCGTCCACACGAACGAAGAGGCCATCGGCGACGGAACCCAGCCGTTCAAGGTCGGCACGCAGCGCTGCTGCGGTCTGCTCAAGACCAAGGCGCTGCTCGACGCGCTGCAGGCCGGCAACTTCGACGCGGCGATCGGAGGCGCCCGTCGAGACGAGGAGCGGTCCCGCGCCAAGGAGCGCGTCTTTTCGGTGCGCGACGCCAGCGGACAGTGGGATCCGAAGCGCCAGCGGCCTGAGCTCTGGAATCTGCTCAACGGCAAGCTGCGGCCAGGCGAAAGCATCCGCGTCTTCCCGCTCTCGAACTGGACCGAAATCGACGTGTGGCAGTACATCCACGTCGAACAGATCCCCATCGTTCCGCTCTACTACGCGAAGGAGCGGGAGGTCATCGTCCGGGGAGAATCGCTGATCGTTCAGGAGCAGCCGTTCGTCGTGACGATGCCCGGCGAGAAACCGCAGGTGCTGAAGTGCCGGATGCGGTCGCTGGGATGCTCGCCATGCACAGGAGCCATCCGGTCGGACGCCGACACGATTCCGAAAATCATCGAAGAGCTGGTGGCGACGCGTCAGTCCGAACGACAGCTTCGCATCATCGATCACGACCAGGATGGCTCGATGGAGCTCAAGAAGCGCGAGGGGTACTTCTGATGTCGGGCCTGCTGCGCATCTGCACCGCCGGCAGCGTGGACGACGGCAAGAGCACGCTCATCGGCCGGCTCCTCTACGACTCGCAGTCGGTCTACGACGATCAGATCCACTCGGTCGAAAAGGCCTCGAAGCACCGCAACGCTGGACCCATCGACTTCTCGCTCTTCACCGACGGCCTCCGCGCCGAACGCGAGCAGGGCATCACGATCGACGTGGCCTACCGGTATTTCGCCACGGCCCGGCGGAAGTTCATCCTGGCGGACACGCCGGGCCACGAGCAGTACACCCGCAACATGGCCACGGGCGCCTCGACCGCCGATCTCGCGATCCTGCTCATCGACGCGCGACAGGGTGTGCGTGTCCAGTCTCGCCGGCATGCCCGTATCGCGCGGCTCCTCGGCATCACCGACTTCGTGCTCGCGATCAACAAGATGGACCTGGTGGATTTCGACCGCGATCTCTATGAGGGGATCCGCGACGACTTCGAGGAGATGTTGACGGGGGCCCGCGTGCACGCCATCCCGCTCAGCGCCCTGCACGGTGACAACGTGATCGACGTGAGCAGCCGGACGCCCTGGTTCGAGGGCCCCAGCCTGCTCGAGTACCTCGAAACGGTGCACGTGACGCGAGATCTCACGCAGCTCCCGTTCCGGTTCCCCGTCCAGCTGGTGCTCCGGCCGAACCACGATTTCAGGGGCTACGCGGGACAGATCGCCTCGGGCACGGTCCGTGTCGGAGACCGCGTCATCGCCTCGCCCTCGGGGCGCTCGGCCCGCGTCGAACGCATCGTGACCTACGACGGCGACCTCGACTACGCATTTGCGCCGATGTCGGTCACGATCACCCTCGACGACGAGATTGACATCAGTCGCGGCGACACGCTGACGACCGAACCGCCCACGGTGGGGCGGGAGTTCGAGGCCGAACTGGTCTGGATGGACGAACGCCCCCTCGATCCGGGACGCCTGTACCTCCTCAAGCAGTCCACCGCCACGGTGACCGCCGAGATCCATCACGGACTCGTCCTGAATCAGATCGGCACCGTGAACGTCTCCACGTCGCGCCCGCTGGTGTTCGATCGCTACACGGACAACCGCGCCACGGGGAGCTTCATCATCATCGACCCGGCCACGCACTTCACGGCCGGGGCGGGCATGATTGTCAGCCCGCTGCACGCGGTCTCCCCCACTGCACACGCCCCGCTCAGCGCCGCCGAGCGACTGGCACGCCTGGCCCGCCGGGCCGGTTCCGACGCCGAGGCAGCCGAGGCCGTGCGGCGTGCCCTCGAGGAGTTGTTGACATGAGTGACACCCCCGACACGCCAGCCAGGCTCGCGCCGGCCGGTGCGGTCATTGCCACCAGCCTCGCGGGCGCGGCGGCGCCGTGCATCACGTCGAGTTTCCAGGCCGAGTGCGTCGTCTTGACGCACCTGCTGCTCAAGGAACGGCCGGACCTGCCCGTGCTCTTCCTCGATACGGTGCATCACTTCGCAGGCACCTACACGTATCGTGACGAGATGACGGCTGCGTGGAAGCTGAACCTGATCACGCTTCGCGCGGCTGAACCACGTCCGGGCCTGTGGCAGGAGAGCACGGAGAAATGCTGCGCGCTCCACAAGGTCGGCCCGCTGTTTTCAGCGCTCGAGCAGTACGACGTGTGGTTCACGGCACTCAGACGGGAGCAGTCGCCCTCGCGCGCGAACCTTCAGGAGGTCGAGCCATTCCGCCTGCCGAGCGGCAAGGTCATCCAGCGCATCAGTCCGCTCGCGGCGTGGACGACGCGTGACGTCTGGCAGTACGCGAAGGCGCACGACATCCCGCTGCTGCCGCTCTACGCGGCTGGCTACACGAGCATCGGCTGCGAGCCGTGTACGACCCCGCCGCTCGATCCGGACAACCCGCGGTCGGGCCGCTGGCAGGGCCAGAAGCTCGAGTGCGGAATACACATTCAGGCGGGCGGCTAGATCAGGTCTTGTGCGATCGGACGGACAGGACGCAGACAGCCCCAAGGGCCATTGAGAAGGCCAGAAGCCCGAGCCCGATGGCGAAGGAGTTCGTCGTCTCGCGGACGTAGCCCAGGATGTAGGGCCCGAAGAATCCCCCAAGGTTGCCAAACGAGTTGATGAGACCGATGGAGGCTGCCGCGGCCGATTCTGTGAGGAACGCGGTCGGCAGCGGCCAGAAGCCGGGGAAGTACCCCTCGGCACCAGCCGCAACCACGCAGAACGCGGCCACGACCAGCAGCGGGTTGCCGCCGGCCATGATGGCCAGCACGTAGCCGACGCTGCCGAGCAGCATCGCGCCGGCCGCGTGCCACCGGCGCTCTCCCGTGCGATCGGACGAGGCCCCGATCGACAGGATCGCCACCAGGCCCGCGAAATGCGGAATCATCGTGACGAGCGTGACCTTCAGATCGCTCCAGTCCGACGCCTCCTTGAGCAGCGTCGGCAGCCAGATGTTCAGTCCGTAGAAGCCCACGTTGGCGAAGAAGTAGGCCCCGACCAGCAGCAGCACGTCGCGATGCCGCAGCGCCTGCCACATCGAAATCTGGTGGACGGCCTTCCGCTCGCGCTTCTCGCGTTCGAGCTCCCGCGTGATCCACGCCTTCTCGTCGTCCGGTAGCCACGATGCCTCGCGGGGCCAGTCGGTCAGATAGAAGATCGTGACGACACCGAAGATCACGGCCGGAATGCCTTCGACGATGAACAGCCATCGCCACCCGGGCTGATCGAGCCAGCGCACGCCGAGCAGGAGGCCCGAGATGGGCGAGCCGATGAGGTTCGAGATCGGAATCGCCGCCATGAACATGGCCACGGCCTTGGCGCGATCCTCGTATCGAAACCAGTGCGAGAGGTAGACGATGATGCCTGGAAAGAATCCGGCTTCCGCCGCGCCGAGCAGGAACCGCACCGTGTAGAACTGCGTGGACGTCCGCACGAATGCCATTGCGACCGCGAGGATGCCCCAGGAGATCATGATGCGGGCAATCCACTTCCGGGCGCTCCAGCGCTCGACGATCACCGAGCCGGGGATTTCGAGAATGACGTAGCCGAAGAAGAAGATGCCGGCGCCGAACCCGAAGACCTCCGCGCTGAAGCCGAGGTCGCCGGCCATCTGCAGGGCGGCGAAGCCGACGTTGACGCGGTCGAGGAACGCGATGATGTAGAGGATGAAGACGTAGGGCATGACACGGAGACTGATGCGGCGACGGGCCCGCTCAGCAACCGCGTCGAGGTCGGGAGTGGACACTCCCGACGACATCACTCCACGGGCTCCGCCGAGGGTTGGGTGGAGAAAGCCCCACCCGACCGGGCCGCTCGTGTCTCGGCGACCCACCGGCGTAGCACGCGGTTCCACCACATAATCGCGCCGGTGACGAACATCACGGCCGGCAGCAGGCCGATGATGACGTAGGTCACACGCACGCCCATCCCGCCATAGCGACCGAAGTGCATGCGCACCAGCCAGGCGATGAACTGGTCGCCCGCGCGGGTGCCTTCCGCCAGTTCCGGCGGCTCGAAGTAGTCCGCGACGGCCAGAAAGGGCTCGGGATACGCGAAGTAGATCCCGGTCAGCCCCCACATGAAGAGAATGAGCAGGCTCCAGAACCCCAGCGCGCTGTGGAGATCAAAGTTCAGGCGCTTCCACCGCGATCGCGGACTGAAGTAGAAGCCCTTCGTCCAGGTGCGCCTGCCGCGCCACCAGATGACGAGGCCCGTGATGCAGAGCACGACGAGCAGCGCCCCGCCGAGCGCGTTCACCTTCCGGCCAGTATCCCCGGTCAGCAGGTTGTCGTGAAGATCGACGAACCACTCCATGACGGCGACCGATCGCGGGTGGATCGGCCCCATGTCCGCGCCGGTAAAGTGGTTGAAGCGTTGCTCCAGCGTGTCGTCGCCTCGAGTGAGCGTCGCCTCGGCGGGCGACAAGCGCCGTCTCGAGAAACTCAGTTTCTCGATCTCCCAGCCGGGATACTGCTGGTTCACCGCCGCGCGCAACTCCGGCTCGGTCATGCGCGTCCGCCCCGCAGCGTCGGCGGCCGGGATCGGCCCCAGCTTCGCCTGAAGCAGATCGCGGCGAAAGACCACGGCGCTGCCAGTCAGGCTGATGAAGACCATGTACACGCCGACGGCGATGCCGGTCCAGAGATGCACCTGGAACAGGGCGCGTCGCAGCCAGTTCTTGTTCGGGTGTGCCCAGAAACCCATCGCGGCAGATATTACAACTTGGCGCCGAGGTACGCACACACCCGCAGCAGGTCGGCGAATACCCCGCCGGCCGTGACGGCCGGGCCCGCCCCGGGTCCCTGCACGACGAGCGGATTGCGGTCGTAGCGGCTGGTGACGAAGCGCACGACGTTGTCGGTCAGGTTGATGTTCGCGAATGGATGCGAGCGCTCGAGCTCCACGAGACCCACCGTCGCACGGCCCGTCGCCGCGTCGAGGGCGGCCACGTACCTGAGCACAGCCCCCTTCGCCGTCGCGGCCGACAGGCGCGGCAGCATCGGCGCGTCGAGCTCCGCGAGGCGGGCCATGAATTCGTCGACGTCGCAGGCGCCGAGCGACGGCGGAATCAGCCCCTCGAGCGCGACGTCGGCGAGCTCGAGCCGCAGACCCATTTCTCGCCCCAGGATCACGAGCTTGCGCGCCACGTCGGTGCCCGACAGATCGTCGCGCGGATCCGGTTCGGTGTACCCGTTCGCCTTGGCGTCTCGCACGATCGCCGAGAACGGCTTGGTACCGTCCCACACGTTGAAGAGATAGGCGAGCGTCCCCGAGAAGATGCCTTCGATGCGGCGGATCTCGTCGCCGGTTTCCCGCAGATCGCGAAGCGTCTGGATGATCGGGAGGCCGGCGCCGACGGTTGCCTCGTACAGATAGTGGGATCCGGCCTCGCGGCGGGCGGCATGCAGCGCGTCGAACCGCGCCAGCGGCCCGCTGTTGGCGCGCTTGTTCGGCGTCACGATGTGGATGCCCCCGGCCAGCCACCGCGAATACTGCTCGGCCACCTCGTCGCTCGCGCTGCAGTCGAGAATCACCGCGTGCGGCAGATGGCTGGCGTTGACGTGCTCCTCGAACCGCCGCATGTCTGGGGCCACGCCGCGCTCGAGCGCGCCGCGCCAGTCGCCGAACGGGATCGCCGCATCCGACAACACCATGGCTCGCGACGACATCACCGCGCGCAGGCGGAGGTCGACCCGGAAGTCGTGGGTCAGTCTGGCCGTCTGCGACGCGAGCTGCTCCAGCAGCGCGCCGCCGACGGCGCCAGGGCCGATGATGCCGAGCGAAATGGTGTGGGGCGACAGGTAGAACGCCGAGTGAGCGGACCGCAGCGCCCTCGTCGTCTGCCGTTCGTCGATGACGACGGAAATATTGCGCTCCGATGACCCCTGCGCGATGGCGCGCACGTTGACGCCTGCCGCGCCGAGCGCGCCGAACAGCTGCGCGGCGATGCCCGGCGTCCCCGCCATGCCATCCCCGACCACCGACAGGATGCTGCACTCGCGCACCACGTCGACGTCCTGGATCTGGCCGCCCTCGAGCTCGGCGCGAAACGCGCCCCGCACGGTCTGCGCCGTACGGTCGGCTTCGACTTGGGAAATCGCGAAGCAGATCGAGTGCTCGGAGCTCCCCTGCGAGATGAGGATCACCGAGATGCCGTCCTCGCGCAGCGCGCCGAAGAGCCGCTGCGCGGTGCCAGGCACGCCGATCATGCCAGCGCCCTCGACGTTGACGAGCGCCACACCGTCGATGCTCGTGATGCCCTTCACCGGATGCGTTGACGCGGAGGCCGCGGAAATCAGCGAACCCGGCTTGTCGGGCGCGAACGTGTTGCGAATCCGGATGGGAATCCGCTTCGCCACGGCCGGAGCCATCGTCTGGGGGTGGATGACCTTCGCGCCGAAGTAGGCCAGCTCCATCGCCTCGTGGTACGACAGCGAATCGATCACGCGGGCATCGGGCACGCGACGCGGATCGGCGCTGAGCACGCCGTCGACATCGGTCCAGATCACGATCTCGTCCGCGTCCAGCAGGTCGCCGAAGATCGACGCCGAGTAGTCGCTGCCGTTCCGGCCGAGAGTCGTCTGGAGCCCGTCGGTCGTTCGGGCGATGAACCCGGTGATGACGAGCGTCGCCTCGGCGCCGGTTGGTATGACGCCCCGCATGTTCGCCCGCGAGTCATCCCATCGGACGCTCGGCCCGAGCGCGCTCCAGTCCACCCGGACGACGTCGCGCGCGTCGAGCCAGATCACGGGGCCGAGCCGCTGGCCGCGAGACCGCAGATACTGCGCAAAGAGCCGCGTGGACCAGATCTCGCCGAAGCCGGCGATCAGATCGCGCACGGCCGGCGAGGCCGATCGGGTCAGGCGCACCGCGTGCAAGATCCCGAGGACATCCTGACAATCGCGCTCCACCGTGGCGGTGTAGGCATGCGCGGCCGCATCGGGCAGGAGCGCCGCGGCGATCTCGGAATGGCGGTCTTTCAGCGCGCAAACGGCCGACTCCACCGGCTGCTGACGCTCGGCCAGGTCGATCAGGCCAAGGAGCGCATCGGTGACACCCTTGCACGCCGACAGAACCACTCCGAGCCGCCTGGGGGTCTCCTGCTCGACGATGTCGGCCACGCGCCGCATGCACGCGGCATCGGCCACGCTCGAGCCACCGAACTTATGTACTCGCCATCTGTCCACGGTTTCACCGGTATTTCGGTCCGTCGGGTCCGCGGCTCCATCGCCGAGCTCCCGGGAGTCCGGACAATCATAAGTGGAAGATTCGAGGCGGGCGGCCGGCCCGGGCGCAGCGGAACGCCCCCGGCACCGGCACGGCCGGCGCGCGGGATGCGTTCACCGCATGGAAAAGAATCAGCGGGAGAATCGATCGACGATGTCGACGAGCTCGGCGAGGCGCTCGGCGTGCTCGTCGGTACCCTGCGCGGCACTGTGGGGCACGCACTTCTCGACGTGGAACTTGAGGATGACGTGGCTGACGCGTCCGATCGCCGCCTCGGCCGCCGCCAACTGCTGGAGGATCGCGATGCAGAGACGCGGCTCCTCGATCATTTTTCGAATACCGCGAAGCTGGCCCTCGATGCGTTTGAGGCGCGCGAGCACGTCGCGTTGATGGTCCAAGTCAAGGGAGGGCTCGTTCGTCGACGACTCCGGCATGTGCATCACCCGGGCCGCTTCAGCTAGGTTGGTCTGGTTGTCCGCCATTTGCTCAACTTACGGCCGTCCCCGCTGGTTCGTTTACTCACCAGAAACTTCGCAGATCACTCACAGCCGGCCGTTACTGATCTGGGGTTGTGACCCGCCATTTGTCGCGGGCTGTCTCATGAAAGTTACGTCCGTGACGATCGATGATGACCACGACCGGGAAACTGCGGATCTCGAGGGCGTACAGCGCCTCTGGCCCCAGGTCGTCGTAGGCGACGACACGTGCGGACGCAATGCGTTTCGCCAGTAACGCACCCATTCCGCCGACTGCTGCGAAATAGACTGCGTGGTGGGCGACGACAGCGGCCATGTCGTCGCCGCGAAGCTCACCCTTCCCGATGATCGCCCGGACGCCGGCGCCGAAAAGGGCCGGGAGATAGCGGCCCATTCGAGCGGTGGTGGTCGGACCCGCCGATCCAATCACCTGTCCCGGCTTCGGAGGCGAGGGCCCCACGGCGTAAAGGATCTGGCGATCGAGTGACAGTGGCAGAGGCTCGCCGCTCTCCAGGGCCCTGGACAGTCGTGCGGCGCTCGCGTCACGTAGCGAGATCACGAGTCCCGTCAACTCGACCGCGTCGCCAGCCTCCAAGCGCTCGAGGTCGGCGTCAACCAATCCGTTCGTGTAATCGATCCGAACCGTGCTGGTCATGGATCACAGGCTCGTGGACATGCGGCGGGTCGAGTGGCAGCCAAGGTTGACGGCGACCGGAAGTCCCGCGATGTGGGTCGGCGCCACCTCGATGTTCACGGCGAGGGCGGTGACGACGCCGCCGAATCCCTGCGGACCGATGCCCAGGCCATTGACGTCCTCGAGCAGGCTCCGTTCGAGGTCGCCGAGGTCGGGGCGCGTGTGTCGCACATCAACGGGTCGCAACACGGCCCGCTTGGCGAGGAGGGCCGCCGTCTCGAATGTCCCGCCCACACCGACGCCGACGATGATTGGCGGGCACGCATTGGCGCCCGCGCGCTCGACCGTGTCGAGGACGAACGCCCGGATCGCGGGAACGCCGTCGGCCGGCACGAACATCTTGAGGGCGCTCATGTTCTCTGCGCCAAATCCCTTCGAGGCCACGGTCAGTCGAACGTCGCTCCCCGGCACGATGTCCACATGAATGACACAGGGCGCCTCGTCTCCAGCCATCTTGAGCAACCGTGTCGGATCGCCCGTCACCGACCAGCGGAGGTACCCCGATCGCGTCCCCTCTCGTATCCCCTCGTGAATGGCGGTCTGAAAACCTCCACCCACCCAGTGCACGTCCTGTCCCACCTCCAGCATGACGACCGCGAGGCCGCTGTCCTGGCACACGGGCAGGCGCTCGGCCGCCGCCACCTCGTAGTTCGAGACGAGCTGCTCCAGCGTACGCCTGCCCAACGGGGACTGCTCCCGTTCCACCGCCGACCGCAGGGCTCCAAGGATGTCGGGCGGAATCGTGTAGTTGCACTCGACCAGCAGGCGCGACACGGCGTCACGGAGCGCCGAGACGTCCAGCTCGCGAATCATCGCTTCGGTTCGGGAATCGTCGCCCTGACGGGCACGTGTCCCCGCTTGTAGACCATGAACGTCCGCAGGAACTCGATGACGATCTTGCCGGTCTCGGTAAACCCCGTGGTTCTCACGCGGACGATGCCCACGTTCGGGCGCGACTTCGACTCGCGCTTCTCGAGCACTTCGCTGCGGGAGTAGACGGTCTCGCCCTCGAAGAGCGGATTCGGCAGCCTCACTTCGTCCCACCCGAGGTTGGCCATCACGTTAATCGAGAGGTCGATCACCGACTGCCCCGTCACGAGCGCCAGCGTGAAGGTCGAATCGACGAGCGGCTGTCCAAACTCCGTCTGCGCCGCGTAGGCGCGATCGAAGTGGATGGGATTCGTATTCTGGGTGAGCAGGGTGAACCAGCTGTTGTCCACCGGCAGCACGGTCCGGCCCAGGGGGTGGCGATAGATGTCGCCCACCTCGAAGTCTTCGTACACCCGCCCCGTCCACCCTTCCTTCACGGCCATCTCGTCACTCCCTCGTGGGCGCGTGTCGCGCGCACGTCATCCGCGTGCCGGCATCGCCAGGGCTAGACGCCCGAGCTACACGCCCGAGCTACACGACGCCCGCGCGATGCATGCCGGCAATCGTATCGCGGTCAAATCCCAGCTCGCCAAGAATGGCGTCTGTGTGCTCGCCCACGGCAGGAATGGGACCCATGCGCGGTCGCATGCCGTCGAAGTCGAACGGCGGCACGAGCGCACGGATCGGCCCCGCCGGCGACGCCACCTCCGTCCAACGCCCTCGCGCGACGAGCTGCGGGTGGCGAACGAACTCGTCCACCGAGTTCATGCGCGCGTTGGCAATCTGCGCCGACTCGAGACGCGTAGTGACCTCGTCGGCCGTGAGTCGGCTGAACGACTCGGTGATGAGCGCATCGAGCGCGTCGCGGTGCCGCACGCGAGCCGGATTCGACGAAAACCGCGGATCCGACGCAAGGGCGGGCTGGTCGAGTACGTCGCAGAAACGCTCCCACTCGCGCTCGTTCTGCAGCCCGAGATAGACGGTCTTGCCGTCGCCGGCGGTGTACGGACCGTACGGCGCGATCACGGCGTGCCGGGCGCCACTTCGGGGCGGCGGGGCGCCGCCCAACGAGTAGTAGGCGGGGTATGACATCCACTCGCCAAGTGAGTCGAAGAGTGAGACGTCAACGACCGATCCCTCTCCCGTCTTGTGCCGGCGCAGTAACGCCGCCAGCACGCCTGAGAAGGCATACATCCCAGCCGAGATGTCGGCCACGGAAATCCCAACTTTGGCGGGCTGGTCCTCGGTGCCGGTCACGGACAGAACACCGGTCTCGCTCTGCACCAGCAGGTCGTAGGCCTTCTTGTCCCGATACGGACCCGATGTTCCGTAGCCCGAGACTTCGCAGACGATCGCCCGTGGGAAGTCCCGCCGGACAATGTCGGATCCAAAGCCCAGACGGGCGACCGCGCCCGGGGCCAGGTTGTGGACGAACACATCGGCGCGCGCGAGCAGTGCGCGCAGAACACCGGCTGCTTCGTCGCGTTTGAGGTCGAGCGTCAGCGATTCCTTTGTCCGGTTGAGCCAGACGAAGTGGCTGGAGAGCCCGTTGACGCTCGAATCGTAGGCGCGGGCAAAATCGCCGACGCCGGGTCGCTCGATCTTGATAACGCGGGCACCCAGGTCCGCCAACTGCCGGGTCGCAAACGGCGCCGCCACCGCCTGCTCGACAGCCACAACCGTGATGCCCTCCAGGGGCAGCATGAACGAAGGAATGTACCGCAAGTTGTGCGAAGATTGCGCCATGAAGAAGATGCTTTCGCTGACTGCGTTCGCTGCCGCCACGCTGCTGGTGCTGCCGTGGAGCGCCGCCGCTCAGGCGCTCCAGCTTCGCGTCGTGTCCAATCCGCGGCCCGAGTTCATCAGCGGCGGCGACGTGCTGGTCGCAGTGACCCTTCCGGCCAACGTCGATCCCGCCAGCGTCAAGCTGTCGCTCAACGGCACCGACGTCACGTCAGGTCTCAAGGCCGACTCGACTCGACGCACGATGACGGCGCTGGTGAAAGGACTTGCGGACGGCAGCAACGCACTGGTGGCGACGGCCGGACGCACGACCGCCAAGTTGACCGTGGTCAACCATGCCAACGCCGGACCGGTGATTGCCGGCCCTCATGAACAGCCGTTCGTGTGCGAGACGGAGAAGTTCAAGCTGATGTCGGGCGGCGTGGCCGGACCGGCGCTCGATGCCAACTGTTCGATCGCGACCCGCGTTGACTATGTGTACAAGTCAACGAGCGGCGGCGACCTGAAGCCGCTCGCCAACCCAGCGGCGCCTCCTGCCGACGTCGCCATGACGACGACCTCGCTCGGCCAGCAGGCTCCGTTCATCGTCCGCGTCGAAACCGGGACGATCAACCGCGCGGTCTACGAGATCGCGATGCTGTTCAATCCGGCGCGCGACGCCCAGCCCGACTTCACGACGAGGCCGTCGGGATGGAACGGCCGCCTGATCTACACGTTCGGCGGCGGATGCGCGGGCGGCTGGTACAAGCAGGGCACGGGCACGGGCGGCGTTGACGACGAGGTGATGCTGCAGCTCGGCTACGCCGTGGCCTCGGCCTCACTGAACGTCGCCGGCAACAACTGTGCGCAGTTGCTCGCCGCCGAGACGATGATGATGGTGAGGGAGCATTTCATCGAGGCGTACGGCGCGCCGAAGTTCACGCTCGGCTGGGGCGGCTCGGGTGGCTCGTACCAGCAGCACCAGATCGCCGACAACTTCCCGGGCCTGCTCGACGGCATCATGCCGGCACGCAGCTTCCCCGACCTCGAGTTCGGCACCGCGCCGATGGTCAGCGACGCGCGCCTGCTCGCGAACTACTTCGACAAGGCCACGGCACCGGCGGCGTACACCGACGAGCAGAAGCGCCGGATCGCCGGACTCGGCCAGCTCGTGACGCTCACGAACAACGGGCTGAACCCGGGCCGCATCACGGTCGGTGAGTACTGCTCGGTACCCGAGGCGCAGCGCTACGATGCGGTGAAGAACCCGACCGGAGCGCGCTGCGACATCTACGATCACGCGGTCAACGTCTGGGGCCGTGATCCGAAAACCGGATTCGCCCGGCGGCCCCTCGACAACGTCGGCGTCCAGTACGGACTGGGCATGCTCAACGCCGGCGTGATCACCAAGGAACAGTTCCTCGATCTGAACGCGCGGATCGGCGGCTTCGACAACGACGGCAAGCCGATCCCGACGCGCACGGTGGCGGATCCGGCGGCGCTGCGCATCGCCTATCGCATGGGACGGCTCACCTCGGGTGGTGGCGGGCTGGCGACGACGCCGATCATCGACTATCGTGCCTACCTGGACGATGCGCAGGGCGGCAACGTCCATCTGCGCTACCACACGTTCTCGCTCGACGAACGCCTGATGAAGGCCAACGGGTACACGGACAACCGCGTGATGCTCACCGACGACCGCCGGTGGAGTGATTCACTGAAGGCGCCCGTGCTGCGGCAGGCGTTGTCGCAGATGGATGCGTGGTTGACGACGATCGCCGACGACACATCGAACGATGCGAAGATCGTGAAGCTGCGCCGCGCGAAGCCGGCCGACCTCGTCGACGCGTGCTGGACGCGCGACGCGCAGCCGCAGAAGATCGTCGAGAAGCAGACACCCAACGCCGGCAGGTGCAACGAGCTCTACCCGACCAATTCGTTCCCGCGCGGGGTAGCCGGAAGTCCTCTGGCCGCCGACGTCATCAAGTGTCAGACGAGGTCGGTGTCGGCGAACGACTACAAGGTCGCGTTCACGTCCGACGAGATGACCCGGCTGAAGCAGATCTTCCCGAGCGGCGTCTGCGACTGGTCGAAACCGGGCGTGGAACAGCAGCCGCTGGCCGGCACCTGGCAAGTGCTGCCCACAACACCCGGTAACACCGGAACGCGCTAGCTCCGTTTCAGATCACGAGACGCGGAGATATCTTCTCGAGATATCTCCGTGCTTCTCGCGCGCCCTTCAGAGACGCGCCGCCGGGCCCAGTTTGATGAACGGCAGCATCCGTCCCGCCCACAGCACGCCGAACCAGGACGCCAGCGACACGCCCGCGATGAGCTTGATGGGAAACGGCGTGTCGCCACCCGCGGGGATCTCCGACGCACGCCGGCCGTAGACACGCTCGAAGATCGCGGCGTTCAGACCCGCGATGAGCAGCAGCGCGACCTTCAGCCACCAGGTGTAGTTCGCAAAGTAGAGCGCGGGCTGGGCCGTCACGAAGACGAGACCGGTCAGGAGGTTGCACGCGAAGCCGGCAAGCGCCCACGGCATGAACTCGTGCACGACGCTGACGGGCACGCGCCGCATGAAGCCGAGGAGCCGCAGGTCGAACATCCCGGCAACGCCGATGAGGAGCGCGAGACCCGCGAAATGCAGCGTCTCGCAGGCCGGCCAGAGCCAGCCGGCCTGGTGCTGAAGCGCGAGCGAGACCGGCGTGTGCTGCAGCCAGCTCGCGAACCCCAGAAACATCAGCGCGACGCCATCGCGTTGAGGCCCGCGAGCGCCACTCGTTCGTCGAGTTCACCGCCGCCCGCGCCGCCCACGCCGATGGCGCCGATCGTCTTGCCGTCCTTGCGGATCAGCATGCCCCCCTCGTTCGTGCTGACGTTCACCATGCGGCCCCAGATGCCACCGGCGACCGCAGGCGTGGTGATCAGCAGTGGCACGGGCTTACCGGCCTTGATGGAGTCGGACACGACCTTGGTCGAGACGCCGAACAGCAGCGAGGCTCGGGCCTTGCCCTCTGCGCTCACGACCGCGACCTGCGTGGCTCCGTCCATCCGGAGGAACGCCACCAGATCGCCGTTCAGCGCATCCACGATCGCGATGGCGCCGTGCGCCTTCTGGGCAACCGCCTGGGCCTCTGCGGCAGCGAGCATTCGCTTCGCGGTGGCAGCATCGATGCCCATGGGCCTCTCTGCAGGCGTTTGAGCTCCGGGCGGCCCCTGCGCTCCGATGGCAATCGTCGCAGCGCCCACCAGGCACGTCACCATGAGCACGGTCAGAAGATGTCGCATCGCGTTCCCCTTTCGAAAGAAACACCGAAGGATAGAATCTGTGCCCATGAGACGCAATGCCGCAATCATCGTCATGGGCTTGGCGACTACCTGCGCCGCGTCGGTGCTTGCCCAGGGTCGCGGGAACCAGGCGGCCCCCTACGTGGCGCCGGCGTTCGACACCTACACGCCGAACATTCCCGGCGTCGTGGCGGCGGGTACGAGGGTCGAGCTGATCACCGACGCGATCAACGGCACCGAAGGCCCGGTCGTCATTCCCGACGGCAGCCTGGTGTTTACCGAAGGGGGCGCGAGACGCCTGACACGGATCGACGCGGCCGGCGCCCTCTCGCCGTTTCTCGAGAACATCCAGTCGAGCGGTCTCGGTTTCGACCAGCAGGGCCGGATGATCGCGAACAACAACGCCGACGGCAAGCAGGGGATCTATGTTGTCTATCCGAAGGGCGCCGAGGTGACGCTCGTGGACCGGAAGACGCCGGGCTTCGAGGGGGCCAACGACCTCGTGGTGGACAAGAAGGGCGGTGTGTATTTCACCCAGCCCAACGCCGGCAACGTCGGCTACGTGAGCCCCGGCGGCAAGGGCACGTCGATCGTCGCCGACACGATCACGCGGCCCAACGGCATCATGCTCAGTCCCGACGAGCGCGTGCTGTACGTCAACGATTCACGCGGCGAGTACATCCTGGCCTTCGACGTGCGGCCCGACGGGTCGCTGGCCAACCGCCGCAACTTTGCCAGGTACGATCAGCTGAATCCGAATTCCGAGTTCGGCGACACGGGCCCCGGCCTGCAGTTCAGGGTGACGAGCTGCGCCGACGGACTGGCGATCGACAGCGAGGGACGCCTCTACAACGCCGGCTGCAACGGCATTCAGGTTTACAGCCCGCAGGGACGGCACCTCGGCACCATTCCGACGGGCCGCGTGATCAACAACCTCGCCTTTGCCGGGCAGGACAAGAAGCTGCTCTATCTCGTCGGACGTGGCGCCGCGTGGAAGATTCGAATGATCGCGCAGGGATACAAGGGGCGGGCGAAGTAGCCAGGCAGAAAAAAAGCGGGCCGGATCCCAGGGACCCGGCCCGCTATCTCTACGTTCCAGTCTCAGCGTTCGACGTCGACCCTAGCCCCTCTCGTGCGTGACGATGTGCTCGGCGTCGCGCTCTTCGCAGGGCAGCGCCTCGATGAAGGTGGCCTTCGGATCGGGGTTGAGCTGAAGCCTACGCTCGCCCATCTCGAACGGCTCAAGCAGCGTGTCCGGGTCATACACCGTGGCGTTCCAGATCAAGGTGTTGCCGTTGCGCGTGTACTTCTCGACGACGCGCATGTTGTTGCTGTGGAGCCATCCCGGCCAGCCCAGCCAGCTTTCGTCGTTGAACCCGATGATGTCGATCACCAGTGTGTCGCCTTCCCACTTGCCGGTGGGGTCGCCGTACCAGGTCGTGTCCTGCGACTTGATCGGATCGTGCGGACGGCCATCAATCGGGATGATGCGGTACAGGTTGTCGTTTGGATAGAACATCAGGAGCTCGGTGGGCGTCTGGACCATCTTGGCCGGAGGGCCCATGCGCGGCACGCCGTTAGGCTTGCAGTGGAAGGCCGGATCGAGCTGGATGCCCTCGCGGTCGTTGTGCTGCACCTTTTCCCAGAACTCGGGCTTGTATATCGGCTGGCGGGCCGGCCGCTGATTCATCCCGGCATCGCGCTCGGCGTTGACGCCCGGATGGCATTCGCCGGTGTCGATCTGCGCCTTCGAGCAGAGGCGCGCCTGGGTCAGCTGCACGATGTTGCCCTTCTCATCGGGCTTCACGGCGCCGCCACCGCCACCGCCGCCACCCCACATGCCCGTCAGATCCGGGTGCCCGTCCGGCGTCCGTGGCGTCGGGACGTTCTGCTGGGGCGCGCCGCCCGCTCGTCCTCCACCACCCTGCGCCGCCGGAGCCGGCGCCGCGCCGCCCTGCGCGGCGGCAGAGATCGTTGCCAGTGAGGCCGCGACCGCCACTGCGAACGCCGCTCCGATGTGAATCCAGCGATACGTCATATCCGTCTCCTTCATTGGTTCATCCTCGCTCGTGCGTCACGATGTGCGCCGCGTCGCGCTCTTCGCACGGCAGGTCCTCGACGAGCGTTGCCTTCGCGTTCGGGTTCAGGCGCACGGTGCGAGGGTTCATCACAAACGGCTGCGTCAGCACATCCGGGTCGATCACCGTCGCCTGCCACGTCAAGGTGTCGCCCCTGCGGGTGTACTTCTCGATCACGTGCATGTTGTTGCTGTGGAACCAGCCGGCCCAGTCGATCCAGCTCTCGTCGTTGAAGCCGACGATGTCGATGACGAGCGTGTCGCCTTCCCACTTGCCGACCGCGTCGCCGTACCACGTCGTGTCCTGCGACTTGATCGGATCGTGCGGGCGGCCGTCGATCGGGATCACGCGGAAGATGTTGCCCTGCTGGTAGAGGAAGACCACCTCGGTGGCCGTCTGTATGATCTTCGCGGGCGGCCCCATGCGAGGCACGCCGGCCGGCTTGCAGTGGAACGTCGGATCCTCCACGACGCCTTCGCGATCCAAGTGCTGCACGCGATCCCAGAACTCAGGCTTGTACATCGGCATGTTCGGGTCGGCGCGCTGCTCGATGCCCGAATCGCGTTCGAAGTTCACCGCCTGCGCGCACTCGCCGAGGTCGCGCTGATGCTGCGAGCACGGCCGCTGGCGGAACGTGACGGTGAGATTGCCCTTCTCGTCAGGCTTGTCACCGCCACCACCACCACCGCCGCCCCACATGCCGCTCAGATCGGGATGGCCGTCTGGCGTGCGCGGGGTGGCCGCAGCTGGTTGGGCAGCGCCTGGAGCAGCCGGAGTCGCGCCGCCCCCATATTGCGGTGCGGCGGCGAGGCTGACCAGCGAGACTACCGCGGCGCCCAGCGCCGCCAGCATGTACCGAGACATCCGTATATTCATTCGGATCCCCTCAGACGCCACTCTGGTGGAAAACTACAGCCGAACGGAAAACAAAGCAAGGGGCCGACGGCTCAGAGTCCGGCGCCCACTCCAGCCCCGACAAATGGCAGCATACGGCCCGCCCAGAGCACGCCGAACCACGACAGGAACGACACCACCGCGATCACTTTCAGGGCGACGGGGGTGTCTACGCCCACGGGCAGGGCCGCAGCACGTTGGCCGAGTGTCGTTTCGAAGACCAGGGCGTTCAGCCCGGCGACGACCAGAAACGCCACCTTCAGCCACCACGTGGGATTGCCGAAGTACTGCGCCGGTTCCGACACGATGAAGACGATTCCGGTCAGGAGGTTGAGCGCGAAGCCCGCCATGGCCCAGGGCATGAACCCCTTCACGACCGAAATGGGCACGCTCCGCATGAATCCCATCAACCGCAGGTCGAACATTCCGGCCACGCCCAACAGCAGCGCCAGGCCAGCGAAATGCAGCGTCTCGCAGAACGGCCAGAGCCAGCTGACCTGCTGCTGCAAGGCCACCGAAATCTGGGTCTTGTGCAGCCAACTCGCGAATACCAGGATCATGACGTGTCTCCAGTGCCCGACGCAGGTCGGCCTCTACTTGACGTAGGCCATGAGGCGCCCCGATGTGATCGCGACAAACCACAGGAGGAGCGACCACACGGCCAGGCCCTGGGCCCGCGGCGGCGCCGCGTCGGGGTCGCCACCCCCGAACACCGCCTTCCTCAGGCGGCTCGTCACAATCAGGGCCAGGGCGATGGCGGAGAGTTTCACCCAGAAAATCCACTTCAGTCCCTTGTCATCCGCCTCCGAAATGAACAGCGCGATTCCGGTCGACGCGTTGATCGCGAAGCCGATCCACATGACTCGGAACACGCCGCTCAGCGCCGACACGGGCAGTCGTTCGCCGTAGCCGAGCAGGCGCAGGTCGAGCACGGCGGCCGGACCGACAACCATGGCGAGACCCACCGTGTGAAGCATGAGGATCGTGGGATAGGCCAGCAGCGTCGGCGCCGACGACACCCACACGCCGAAATCGCTCTCCTGAAGCCTGAGCAGAAACTCTTCCATCGTTCTCCTCTGCATCCCTAAATCGCACAGGCCACGAAGGTCACGGAGCCCCGGGGGGCTTCCAGTGCGTCGTGGCCTGCGTGAGTCGGGGATGGATGCTGGCTACCCGCGCTCGTGGGTCACCATGTGCTGGGCGTCACGCTCCTCGCAGGGCAGATCCTCGGTGAGGGTTGCCTTTGCGTTCGGATTGAGGCGGAGGGTGCGTCCTTCCACGTGATACGGCTGCGTCAGGACATCTGGATCCTCGACAGTCGCTTCCCACCGCAGTGTGTTCCCAGTTCGGGTGAACCGCTCGATCACGTGCATGTTGTTGCTGTGGAACCAGCCGGGCCATTCGATCCAGCTCTCGTCGTTGAAGCCGACAATGTCCACGACCAGTGTGTCGCCTTCCCACTTGCCGACGGCGTCGCCATACCACGTCGTGTCCTGAGACTTGATCGGATCGTGCGGCCGCCCGTCTATGGGGATCACGCGATACTGGTTGCCCTGCCCGTAGAGCAGCACCAACTCGGTTGGCGTCTGAACAATCTTGGCTGGCGGGCCCATCCTGGGCACCCCGGCGGGCTTGCAGTGGAACTCGGGATCCTCCTGCGTACCGTTGCGATCGAGGTACTGCACTCGCTCCCAGAATTCCGGCTTGTACATCGGAATCTCGGGACCCATGCGCTGGATCAGACCCGAGTCACGCTCGAAGTTGATCCCCGGCGCGCAGTTCCCGCTATCGGTCTGGGAGGCCGGACAGGGCCGCCCTCGCTGAAGCACCACGAGGTTGCCCTTTTCGTCGGGCTTGGCCGCGCCGCCACCTCCGCCACCGCCGCCCCACATGCCGCTCAAGTCAGGGTGACCAACCGACGTGCGAGGTGTTGGGGGGTTGGGCTGCTGCTGGGACGCGGGTTCTGCCGCGGGGGGCCCACCACCGTACTGGGGCGCCGCGAGAAGGGGCACAAACGACATCGCCGCCGCTGCCGCGGCGGCGATGCCAAACCGTTTCGGTTGAACCATGAGCCGGGTATCTGTCCGAAGGGACCGATTAGAGGTCGTTAGGATTGTTCGGATCCTCGTGATACATCGTCACGGTCCGACCGTCCGGGAACGTGAACGTCACGACGCGGCCGGTGTTGGAGCCGTCGCGCGCCGGCGCGTAGCTCACCTTGAGGGTCTGGCCTACCGAGAAGATGCGGGTCATGCCGTTCGAGCGGAGCGCCTGCGGACCCGCGCCGGTGATCTCCCACTTTGCCACCGTGCCGTCTGCCTTCTTCACGTCGAAGAACCAGCGCACGTGCGGGTTGATCAGGGCGAACTTGGTCAGGGTGCCCGTGAACTCGCCACGCTTCGCGGTGTCGAATTCCGCCTGCAGCGCGTGATGGGCAACCGCCGGCTTCGCCGCGAGGCAGAGAGCCATGAGGGCCAGCAGACCAAACATCCTTTTCATAATCACACCTCTCCCGGAGTCGAAGATGTCGACATCGTTAAACTGAAACACATAGGGAATATCAAGTCAATAACGCCTTCTAGTTGCTTCGCGCGCCCGGGGCCGCATTCTTGACGGCGTCCGGCACCGGCATGATCACGTACGGGTTGTACGTGTTCGTATTGGTCAGTGTCAGATCGAGCACCGTTGCGCCGTTCTGTGTCTGGACGATGTGCTTGGGCAGATACACATCGGCCTTGGCGTCATCATTCCAATCCCCGTACTGCGAATACGTCACGGTCAGCACCGTTGTTCCCAACCGCGCCTCGGCCTTGTCGGGCTCCATGTACTTATTGAGCGTGGCGGTAATCGTGGCGCCGTTGGCTGGGAATGTCAGGGTCGTCACCCCACCGACCGTGGCGACCTTGGCCGCAGCGCCCGCCGCCTTGGCGGCCTTGGCAAGCCCGATCGGGGTCAGCGCGAGCTGGAGCTGGCGGTCGGCCAACGCCGCCGGCATCGGGGTGGCCTTGCCGCCAGGCGTCTCTTCGTTCCAGGCGTACTTGTCGGCGACCACTTCGATGGTGCGCTGGCCATTTGCCGTGTAGTCAAACCGCATCGCCTGCTGCGTGTAGTTGAGGCTGACCTTCCACTTCTCCAGCGTGAGGCTGCGGCCGGCCACCGTTCGGGTTCCACCGGTACCCCAGAACTCGAGGCGGTGGGCCGCGTCGACCCGCTGCATGCCTCGCAGCATCCCGAGGTTGTCCTGCATCGTTTCAATGACTTTGGCCGCGTCGGTCGTGCCGGCCGGCGTCTGCACCGAAGGCGCCGTGCGCGGCGCTCCGCCACCACGTCCGCCCTGTTGAGCTTGTGCCTGGGCGCCGAGCGCCGCAAGTGCCAAAAAGGCCACGATGGCCGTTGCCCTCGTCTTCATTCACGCCTCCTGCGTGGAGCTAAACCTCCACCCACGCGTCCTGTACAAACCTGTAGCCGGAGAACTATCGCCGAATCACGACTGTTTCGCAAGCGCCAAGCCTATCCCGTTGATACGACCGGCGCACCAGTTGCGTTTCGTGCTCCGATGGAGAGGTACCGCCCTGACCCGGGACAGCTATACTGCACGGGCTTTCGACCCCACTGGAGGCCCCTCACATGGCTGCAACGAAATCTGCCGACCAACCCCTGTACGCCCAGTTGTGGTTCCAGGTCATCGTCGGCATCGTCGTCGGCGTGGCACTCGGACAGATGGCCCCCATGACGGGCGCCGCGATGAAGCCGCTCGGCGACGCGTTCGTCAAGCTGATCCGCATGATGATCGCGCCCATCATCTTTGGCACGGTGGTCGTCGGCATCGCCAAGATGGGCGACATGAAGCAGGTGGGGCGGATCGGATTGCGAGCGCTGATCTACTTCGAAGTGGTTTCCACGGTCGCCCTTGTTATCGGCATGATTTTCGTGAACGTCATGAAGCCCGGCGTTGGCGTCAACGCGGACGCCGCCCAGCTCGACCCGGCGGCGGTCGCGGCCTATACGACCGGCGCGTCACACCTGACGACGGTCGACTTCCTCATGAACATCATCCCGACCACGATCGTCAACGCGTTCGCGACGGGCGACATTCTCCAGGTGCTGTTTTTTTCAATCCTGTTCGCGGTGGCCGTGCTCCACATGGGGACGCTCGGAAAGCAGCTCGTCGCCCTGATCGATCAGTTCACGCACGCGCTGTTTGGAATGGTCGGCCTGATCATGTACGTCTCGCCGATCGGCGCCTTCGGCGCGATCGCCTACACGATCGGACAGTTCGGCATTCGCGCGCTCGTGTCGCTCGGCGCGCTGATGGGCGTGATGGTGGTCGCCTGCCTCTTCTTCATCTTCGTCGTGCTCGGCGCCATTGCGTGGTGGTCGGGCATCAGCCTCATCAAGTATTTGAAGTACATCAAAGAAGAACTGCTGATCGTCGCCGGAACCTCATCGTCGGAGACCGTGCTGCCGCGCATGATGGCGAAGCTCGAGCACGCGGGCTGCGCGAAGCCGGTCGTGGGATTGGTAGTTCCCACAGGCTACTCGTTCAACCTGGACGGCACGTCGATCTACATGTCGATGGCGGCCATCTTCATCGCGCAAGCCACGAACACGCCGCTCACCCTGGGGCAACAGCTCGGCATCCTGGCAGTGTTGCTGCTGACCTCGAAGGGTGCCGCGGGCGTCACCGGCAGCGGCTTCATCACCCTGGCCGCGACCTTGTCGTCGATTCCCGCGCTGCCGGTGGCTGGATTGGCCCTGCTCATCGGCATCGACCGCTTCATGTCGGGGGCCCGGTCGCTGACGAACCTGATCGGAAACGGGCTGGCCACGATCGTGGTCGCGAAATGGGACGGACAGCTCGACATGCGCCGCCTGCAGCGCGTCTTCGACGGCGAGACGTTCGCCGAAGCCCAGGAGCCGGAAGAGCTGCTCCTCGCCGACCACAAGCGGTACGGAAGTTAGACTTGCACCTTCCTGAGTAGCGACCTCGCCATGCGGATGCTGGCCATGTCGATCATCTTGCCGTCGTGGCCCACGGCCCCTCGCCCACTCCGCGCGGCCGCGTCATAGGCTTCGACGACGGCCTTCGCCCGTGACACCTCTTGGGCCGTTGGCGCGAACATCCTGTTCACGACCGGAATCTGGGTGGGATGGATACACTGCTTCCCGTCGAAACCCATCACCCGGGCGATGCGACAGGCCTGCTCGAGACCGGACGTGTCCTTATAGCCGGCGTAGGGGCCATCAATCGCCCTGAGCCCGTTGGCCCGGGCGGCAGCCACGACCGTGTGCATCACGGCGTGCCAGCGATGGCCTGGATAGATATGGTCGTTTTCGTCGAGCTCGCCGATGTTTGCCACCGGCATCTGCATCGTCGCTGAGTAGTCGCCCGGTCCGAAGATCAGCGCCTCCAGGCGGGGCGACGCCTGAGCAATCTCCCGCGCCCAGAGAAATCCTTTGGCGCTCTCGATCTGCGCCTCGATCCCGATCCGGCCAGGCTCGAAGCCGCGACTGGCTTCGATCTGCGTGAGCAACATGTCCACGAACAGCACGTCGTTCGGGCCGCTGGCCTTCGGCAGCATCACGATGTCGAGCCGATCACCCGCCGCCTCCACAACCTCGACGAGATCGCGATACGCGAACGCCGTGTCGAGTCCATTCACCCGGAACGCGCGAACCTTCACGCCGAAGTCCAGATCCTGGAACGCACGAACCACGTGAGCGCGGCTGGCCGGCTTCTCGTCGAGCGCCACGGCGTCCTCGAGGTCGATGCACACGGCGTCCGCGTCGCTGGCCGCGGCCTTTTCGATCATCGACGGGCGCGAGGCCGGCACGTACAGCATGCTCCTCTCCAATCGATCGATTGGAGATTGGACGATTGGTGACTGTTGCCGATTGCCGAATGGAAGATTGGGTGAATTCATTCGTGTGATTTAGTCTGATTTCGCGAATGACCGGCCCACGTTCCTGCCCCGTCGACGACGAATCCGGAAATCCCGTCAATCATGCATTCAATTCGTTCAATCGCAAATTGCAAATCATCAACAGTCTGCAATCGTCTCAATCATCAATCTTCAATTGATTGCCGATTAGAACGACCGTGGTAGTCCGAGCACGTGCTCGCTGATGTACGACAGGATGAGGTTGGTCGAAATCGGCGCCACCTGGTAGAGCCTGGTCTCGCGGAACTTGCGCTCGACGTCGTAGTCGGCCGCAAACCCGAAGCCGCCGAAGGTCTGGAGGCACATGTTCGCCGCCTCCCACGACGCGTCGGCCGCGAGCAGCTTGGCCATGTTCGCCTCGGCGCCTGCAGGCCTGCCGGCGTCGAACAGGGCGGCCGCCTCGAACCGCATCAGGTCGGCCGCGCGCACGTTGGCGTACGCCCGCGCAATGGGAAACTGCACGCCCTGGTTCTTGCCGATCGGCCGATCGAATACCGTGCGCTCGGTCGCGTAGCCGCGCGCCCGGTCCACGAACCAGTAGCCGTCGCCGATACATTCGGCCGCGATGAGGATGCGCTCGGCGTTCATCCCGTCGAGGATGTAGCGGAACCCCATCCCTTCCTGCCCGATCAGGTTCTCGGCGGGCACCTCGAAGTCCTCGAAGAACACTTCGTTCGTCTCGTGGTTCACCATGTTGCGGATCGGCCGCACGGTCATGCCACGCCGATCGGCGCCGGCGAGATCGACCAGGAAAATCGACATCCCCTCGGTCTTCTTCGTCACCTCGGGCAGCGGGGTCGTGCGCGCGAGCAACAGCATCAGGTCGGAATGCTGGATCCTCGAGATCCACACCTTCTGTCCGTTGACCACGTAGCGGTCGCCTTTGCGGGCAGCAAACGTGCGGGTCTTCGTCGTGTCGGTGCCCGTCGTGGGCTCGGTCACCGCGAACGACTGCAGCCGAAGCTCGCCCGCGGCGATGCGCGGGAGGTAGTGACTCTTCTGCGTCTCCGACCCGTGACGCAGCAGCGTGCCCATGATGTACATCTGCGCGTGGCACGCGCCGGAGTTTGCGCCCGAGCGGTTGATCTCCTCGAGAATGATCGACGCCTCGGTCAGGCTCAACCCACCGCCGCCGTACTGCTCGGGGATGAGCGCCGCCAGCCACCCCGCCTTGGTGAGGGCGTCCACGAAGGCGTCGGGGTAGCCAGCACGCTCGTCGACCTCCTGCCAGTACTTGCTGTCGAACCGTCCGCACAGGTCGCGGACGGCCTGACGGTATTCCTGGTGCTCGTGGGCACGGGGGTTGATGTCGTTCATCTCTGGAGTCGGGCGTCGGGGTTGGCGATTCGGGCGTCGGGAATCTTGAGTCGGGAAAACACAACGGCCAGGTCGTCGGCGCGGTCGAGCCCGCGCAACGCGCTGAGCGCCGCGCGGGCGACCTTGTCTCCGAAGCGGCCGCCCACCAACGCCGCGAGCTTCTGCTCGAGCGCCGCGGTCGAGACCGGGTTCTCGGCGTTCCCACGCGGATAGTCGCTCGCTACCGACTCGCGGGTACGGTCGGAGAGCGTCAGCGTCAGGCGCACGGGCCAGGCGCCGGGATACTTGGCGGTGAGGTCGTCGGCCACGACGACACGCGTCCGCGCGAGCATTTCGCGGATGAGCGGCTCGCGCACGCCGTCGTCACCAAACCGTTCCGCGCTGAACTGCGCCAGGTCCACGCGACCCTCGACGAGCGCCGCGACGGTGCAATACGCCAGGCTGAACTTCGCCTGATACGGGGTTCGCGGGCTCATCTCGCTGACGATCGCGTAGCCGGGACCGTAGGTCTCGATCTCGAGTGCGCTCACCGCGGCAAGCACATCCCGCGGGGTCCAACCCCGTCGAGTACGAATGTCGATCGCGCCGTCGATCGCCGTGTGGGTGTGTCCGCAGCAGGCATGCAGCTTGTAGCCGTTCTCGCCGATCTTCCACGTCGAACCCAGCCCGGCCGTCACGCGCCCCGTATCGAACGACTCGCTCATCGCGCGGAAAAAGCCACGCTGGCCCTCAAGAATACGCGTGGCGCCCGAGAAACCGACGCGCGCCAGGTCGGCCGCCAGCAGGCCGTTGAAGGCCGCCTTGCCCGGATGCAGGTGCTTGCTCATCGCGCCGTCGGCGTTGAATTCCCAGAGCGCGGCCGCTTGCGTGCCCGCGCTGCCAAACGCGTCGAGCATGCGCCCCGGCGTCAGGCCCAGCAGCGATCCGGCCGCCGCGGCGGCGCCGAACGTGGCGACGGTCCCGGTCGGGTGAAAGAAGCGATAGTGGCTGGGATTGACGGCTTCGCCAATCCGAAACGCCGCTTCATAGCCGACGACCACGGCCGTGAGAAAGGCGCGGCCGTCGGCGTGCTCGCGCTCGGCCACGGCGAGCGCCGCCGGCACGATCGGCGCCGCGGCATGCACGGTCGATCCCTTGTGAATGTCGTCGAGCTCCAGAATGTGCGAGGCGACACCGTTGGCGAACGCCGCGGCCGCCGCCGATGCCCGGCCCGCGCCGAACATCGTGCACTCATCGGAGGCGCCGAACCCGTGCCCCACTTCCTGGGCGAGGCGCGCGGGCGGCTCGATGCAGCCGCCGAGCGCCGAACCGAGCCAGTCGGTGACGGCCCGGCGCGCGTGCTCGCGCACGTCCGGTGAAAGGTCGTCGTACCGTGTCGAAGCCAGCGCCTCGGCCAGCGCGCGCGTCACACCGGGCTCAGACACCCAGGTACTCCAGCCACTTCACGATGATCGAGAGGTAGACCACCAGATAGGTGACTCCCAGCACCAGACCGAGCACCCAGAAGTCGCGCCGCTTGATGTACCCACTTCCGTAGTAGACGGCGTTCTGCCCCGAGGCGTACGGCGTCAGGACGCCGATCATGCCAAGCGGATAGGCGAGCAACAAGGCCCAGGCCACCGGCGTGACCACGGGAATCTTCGTCGCCACCGCCAGGAACAACGGAAAGAGCGTGGCCGTGTGCGCGGTGATGCTCGCGAAGAAGTAGTGCAGGAAAAAGAACGTGGACACGACGCCGACGATCGTCGCATACGGACTGAGCCCCTCCAGCATCGGCACGAGCGAGGCCGCGAGCCAGTCGAGAAACTTCGTGTCTGCGAGCCCCCCGGCCATCGTCACGAGCGTCGCGAACCACAGCAGCGTGTCCCATGCGCGGCCGTGTCCCACGATCTCGTCCCACGAGACGACGCGGAAGATCACCATGCCCAGGATGACGCAGACCGCGACGATGGCGGGGTCGACAAACGCGGCGCCGCCGATCCAGAAGCCCAGCGCGCCGAGGACGAGGGCCAGCATCGTGACCTCGGCCCGCGACATCGGTCCCATCTCGCGCAACTGCTCGGCCGCCCACCGCGGCGCCTCGGGCGCCTGCTTGATCTCCGGGGGATAGATCACATAGAGCAGCACCGGCTGCACCAGCAGCAACACCACGCCCACCGGCAGAAATCCCTTGAACCAGAGCATCCACGGAATCGTCACGCCGATGCCCTTCGCGATGAGCGCGATCGCCATCGTGTTCGGCGCGAGTCCCGTGAGGAACATGCTGCTCGTGACCATGGTCGACGCGAGCGCCGTGTATAGGAGGTACGCGCCCACACGCTTCGAGCTCGGATCGTTCGGCAGCGATCCGTACAACTCGGGGATGCTGCGCACGATCGGATAGATCGTGCCACCCGATCGCGCGGTTGCCGAGGGGGTCACGGGCGCGAGCGCGAGGTCGGCGAACGTCACGGCGTAGCCCAGGCCGAGCGTCCGGCGGCCCATCGCGCGGATCAGGAGCAGCGCGATCCGCTTGCCGAGGCCGGTTCGCGAGTACCCGAACGCAAACATGTAGGCGGCAAACACCAGCCAGACCGTGGCGTTGGCGAACCCGCTGAGCGCCCAGGCGGCGGCCGGGGCGCCCGCCGGTCGAACCAGGCCGAGCACGGCAGCGACCGACACGCCGAGCATGCCGACCGCCGCCCCCGGGATCGGCTCGGTAATCACCCCCGTGATGGTGGCCAGAAAGAGCGCGAAGAAGCGCCACGCATTCACCGTGAGGCCTGCCGGCGTGGGCACGAGCAGGATGACACCGCCGATCAGAAATGGAGCGAGCGCTCGGATTAGTCTCACGTAGGCATCCTTCGACGTGGCGTGCGCACGATACTACGGCTCGGCTCGCGGCCGGACGCGATGATACGATCGCCGTTCTGAATCGCCGTGTTCGAGCGGACCGGCTGCCCGCAGGAGGCCTGACGTGAATCGCGTTGCATCCACCGTGCTGTGCATCGGCTTGGTCTCACTCGCCAGCGCCGTCGCGGCGCAGACGCCGACGCCGACCCCGATGGCGCACCGTTTCATCCAGGTCGCGCCTGACGTGTACGCAGCCCTCGGGAACGGGACGATCGAAACCCGCGACGCCGCGGGCGTGATCATCAACGCCAACGACGTGTTCCTGGTGGATACCAACATCACGCCCGAAGCTACGCGGCGCCTCGTCAACGACATCAAGACCCTCACCCCCAAGCCGATTCGCTACGTCGTCAACACCCACTGGCACTACGACCATGCCGACGGCAATCAGGTGTTCGGGCCCGAGGTCACCATCATCGGCCACCAGAACGAGCGCGCCGCCATCCTCAACGGCGTGCTGAAGAACCGGCTCGAGCAGGAGTTCCGAAACCTCCCCGGACAACTCGATAACCTGCGCAAGCAGATTGCGGGCGAACAGGACCCTGCTCGCAAGACGCAACTCGAGGATCGCCTGCAGACGCAGCTGGCCTACCAGCAGCAGCTCATGGAGACGGTGCCGACCCCGCCGACGCTGACCTTCGAAGATCGCCTCACCGTCTTCCGCGGCGATCGCGAGATCCGGCTGATTCATCCGGGACGCGGACACAGCGACACCGACATCCTCGTCTACCTGCCGAAGGAGAAGCTGATCTTCACGGGCGATTTCTTCGAAGGTCCCGCCACCGGCGCGCTCAACTTCGGCTTTCACGACGAGTGGGCGAACAACCTCGAGAAGCTCAAGGCGCTCGACTACGAAACAACGATCCCCGGCCACGGCGAGCCGTTCAAGGGCAAGGAGCGCATCGACTACTTCCAGGCGTTCCTGCGGGATCTGTGGAACCAGACCAAGACCCTCCACGATCAGAAGGTGCCGGTCGCCGACGCCGCCAAGCGCGTGGACATGAGCGCACACAAGCCGCACTATCAGAACCTCAGCGCGATGCCCGGTTTCCAGGAGGCGACGATCGCGCGCATCTACCAGGTGCTGGATCAGCGGACGGGCAGCAACTAGCCGCCAGGAAACAGGCCGCGCGTGACGGCTCACTCGTCGGCCACGCCCGCGCCATGGTGGCACCCTGCCACGCTGGCGCTGACCGCGTTCGTCCTCTACTGGAACGTCCTCCCCGCACCCTTCGTGTTCGACGATGAGCGCGCCATCGTCGTCAACGAGCAGATCCGACATCTCGACACGGCGTTCTCCCCGACCGAGCGCGGTTCGCCGCTGGCGGGGCGGCCGCTCGTCGGCGCGACCTTCGCGGTCAACTACGCGATCGACGGGCTGAACGTCCGCGGATATCGCCTCGTCAATATCGCGATCCACGCAGCCTGTGCGCTGCTACTCGTCGCGCTGCTGAGGCGGCATCTGCCGGCGGGGCCTACCTTCGCCGCAGCCCTCATCTGGACCGTGCATCCGCTGGTCACCGAGCCCGTGGACTACGTCTCACAGCGCACCGAGTTGATGATGGCGGCCTTCTTCCTCCTGACGCTCTATGCAGCGCAGCGGGCGAATGCCGACCGCAGTCGCCAGGCGCGGTGGCTGGCGCTCTCGATCGTCTGCTGCGCGATGGGGATGGCCTGCAAGGAAACGATGGCGGTAGCGCCGCTCGTCGTCTGGATCTACGACACGACATTCGTCTTCGGATCGTTTCGGGAAGCCGCGCGGCAGCGACGAGCGTATTACCTGGGCCTGTGCGCGACGTGGCTCGTGCTCGTCGCGCTGCTCGCCTCGTCGCCGCGGGGCGACTCGGCCGGATTCGCGGGGGCGTCGGTGTCGCCGTGGGAGTACCTGCTCAACCAGTCGGTGATGATCGTGCGCTACCTGCGGCTGGCCGTCTGGCCCCAAGGGCTCGTACTCGACTACGGCGAGCCCGCCGCCCTCACGCTGACCGCGGTCGCCCCGTATGCGGCAGGCGTGGCCGTCCTGGTCGTCGCCACCGTGGTGGCGCTGGCGCGCTGGCCCACCGTGGGGTTCCTGGGCGCGTGGTTCTTCCTGACGCTGGCGCCGACGACGAGCTTCATCCCCATCTCCACCGAGGTGGGCGCCGAGCGGCGGATGTACCTGCCGCTCATGGCGCTGGTCGTGCTCGTCGTGGCGGGCGCGCAGAGGCTGACGCGCCATACCTCGCACCGGCGCACCCTCGGACGCACCGTCGCACTCCGCAACCTCCGGCGCACCCTCGCACCCTCGCACGTCGTTCTTGCCTGCGTTGTTCTGACGCTGTCGGCAGCAACCGTTCATCGGAATGCCGAATACCGTTCCGGCCTGACGCTCTGGCAGTCGGTACTCGACCGGTGGCCGCCCCACCCGCGCGCGCACCGCAACCTGGCGGCCGAATTGAAGCTGCTAGGCAGAACGGACGAAGAGATCGTTCACCTTCGCGCGGCCGTGCGCGACATCCCGGGCATCCGGAACCTGCTCGGCCTCGAGCTGCTCGCGGCC
>Ga0210380_10000045_pt1 | contig 86720 bp, 73 predicted proteins | sample PLM4_5_coexredo_FD_155476 | JGI IMG/M metagenome (GOLD analysis project Ga0210380, IMG submission 155476) | Groundwater sediment microbial communities from an aquifer in East River, Colorado, USA - PLM4_5_coex redo | ecosystem: Environmental > Terrestrial > Soil > Riparian zone | place: USA...
CCGCCGTCCCGAGCTACTTCGCGCTGATCATCCGCGCCAAGACGTCGCTCGACGACTCACTCGACGTGGTGGCGGCGCACGGCGTCGGCGGCACGGTGGGCGCGCTGCTGACAGGTGTCTTCGCCGACAAGGCGCTCAACGGCGTGTTCGACGGCGCGATGTACGGCAACCCCGGACAGGTGGCCATCCAGGCCGCGGCGGTGGTCACCGCCATCGTCTACAGCGGCGGGGTCAGCTTCATCCTGCTCAAGGTCATCAACCTGGTGATCCCGATTCGTGCCGACGCGGCCGACGAGAGCACCGGTCTCGACCTGACGCAACACGGCGAGGAAGCCTACCTGCACGAAGGCAACCAGGGTTCGTAAGGGCGACGCCGCTCCCAAACGTCAGTTTCGATCGCCGGTCGTGGCATTCGCCGCGACCGGCGATGACGGCTGACAGCCCTCCTCGAATACTTCGGAAGGGCCGCCGCCTGCGACGATAAGATCCTCGTGCCGATGGATCTGTCCGCCGACGTCTTTCCAACTCCCCTCTCGGCATATCCAGTCTCCACGGACGGTCATCTCTTCGGCGACCTCGCGGCCCGGATTGCGGCCGACCCGTTCAACGCGGTGGCGACCGCGCTCTTCCTGCTGGCGGTCACGCACACGTTCGTGGCGGCGCGTTTCACGGAAGCGTCGCACCGGGTCCAACACCGCCACGACGCGGCCGCCGCAGCCGCCGGACGCCTGCCGGTGCCAAGCGTCGTAGCCGAACTGCTGCACTTTCTCGGCGAGGTCGAGGTGGTGTTCGCGCTGTGGGCGGTGCCGCTCGCGGTCGCCATCATCGTCTCGCGTGGCTGGGAGACGGCCGCGCACTATTTGAACGACACCGTCAATTACACCGAGCCCCTGTTCGTGATCGTGATCATGGCGCTGGCGTCCACGCGCCCGATCGTCGAGCTGGCCGAAGGCACGCTGCGCCGCGTCGCCCGCCTCGGCGGGAACTCGCCCGCCGCGTGGTGGATGAGCATCCTCATCGTCGGCCCGCTCCTCGGCTCGTTCATCACCGAACCGGGCGCGATGACCATCTCGGCGCTGCTGCTCTCGCGCCAGTTCTACGAGCTGCAACCGAGCCGCCGGTTGAAATACGCGACGCTGGGCCTGCTCTTCGTGAACGTCTCGATTGGCGGGACGCTCACGCACTTCGCGGCGCCGCCAGTGCTCATGGTGGCCCGGGCCTGGAACTGGGACACGGCCTTCATGCTGGGGCACTTCGGGTGGCGCGCCGCAATCGCCATCGCCGTCTCGACCGTGTTGTACTTCCTAATCTTCCGGCGCGAATTCCGCGCGCTGGAGGCCGGCTCGCGTGAACACGCTGGCGCACGCGCGGGCCACGATGCCGCGGCGGCCAACGCGCTTCCCGTGCCCGGGTGGGTGACCGCCATCTACGTGCTCTTCATGGTCTGGACGGTCGTGACCGCGCACTACCCGGGACTGTTCCTGGCCGGCTTCCTGTTCTTCCTCGGCTTCGACCGCGCCACGGCCGCCTTTTCGACCCTGACCGACTTCCGGACGCCGCTCCTCGTCGGCTTCTTTCTGGCGGGGCTCGTCGTGCACGGCGGTCTGCAGGCCTGGTGGATCGGGCCGGTGCTGTCGCACCTCTCGGAGACACCGCTCTTCGTCGGCGCGACCATTCTCACTGGCTTCAACGACAACGCGCTGATTACTTACCTTGGCACGCTGGTGCCGCTCAGTGACGGCCTGAAGCATGCGCTGGTAGAAGGCGCGGTGACGGGCGGCGGGCTCACGATCATCGCCAACGCGCCGAACCCGGCCGGCCAGGCCGTGTTGGGCCGCTTCTTCGACAACGCCGTGCACCCGCTCTATCTCTTCGCCGGCGCAGCTGTGCCGACGCTGGTGGCCGCCGCCCTGTTTCGGCTGTTCTGAACCGAGCGGGCCGGATCTCCGGCGGCGCGCGTCAGAAGTCCACGAACCGGCGCCGCTGCTCGGGCCGCGGGATCGCGCACTGGTCGAAGCGTCCGAAGATGCGGTAGCGGTTTCGCGCGACGACGTCGTAGCCCCAATCCAGCACCGCTGTCGGCAACACACCGAACAGCCCCGCGGCCTTCCACGGCCACCCCAGCGCGCGCGCCACGAAGATCGCGGCGCGGCCCTTCACCAGCGTGCGCGCCGTGCGTGTGCCGTAGTCGCGCACCACATAGAAGGTGGTGAGGTCATCCGGGTTCGCCCCCGCGCGCTCGACGATGGCGCGGCCCGTGGCGCCCTGCAATTGCGCGAAACGGAAGGCGCCGCGCCGGTCGTGGGCGAGCACGAACTGGACGAGCCGATCACAGAGGCCGCACACGCCGTCGTACAGGAGTAGATGCCGGCCCTCGCCTGTGCCGGGCGCTTGCGCGGCTGAATTCACCATGCTCTAATATTAGTGAACATGTTCACTGATATTGTCAAGCCACGCGGGCGGGGCCGCCCACCCGGCCAGACCGCCCAGGGGGCAGCCGCGAAACAGCGCCTCTACGAGATCGCCGTGAAGCGCATGGCGACGCACGGCTACGAGATGACGACGCTGCGCGACGTGGCGAAGGAGGCAGGCGTGAGTGTCAGCCTGCTCTATCGCTACTTCCCGAACAAGCGGGCCGTCATCTTCGCCCTCTACGACGAGCTGTCCGCCGACTACGTCGTCAGGGCGGCGGACGTGCGGCCCGGCACATGGCGCGACCGGGGCATCTTCGCGCTCCGCACCAGCCTCGACGTACTGCGTCCGCATCGCACCACCCTGCGCGGCCTCATTCCCGTGCTGGTCGGCGACCCGGAAGAAGGACTCTTCGGGGAGCACGCGGCCTTCTCGCGCCAGCGTGTCCTTGGTGTCTTCGAACAGGCCGTGGCGGGCTCCTCCGACGCGCCAGCCCCCGCGTTGGCCGGAGCCATCGCCCGGCTGCTCTACCTGGTGCACCTGGCGGTCCTCCTCTGGTGGCTCCTCGACAAGACCGCCAAGCAGCGGGCGACGGCAGCGCTCGTCGATCTCTTCGAGCACATACTTCCGTCGGCGGCCGTAACCCTGCGGCTGCCCTTTGTCCGGCGGTTCGTCGTCTCCGTGGATGCGCTGGTCGCCGAGGCGCTGGTCGGCGCGGCGGGCGACGCACCAGCATAGCGTCGGCGGTCTGGTAAACTGCACCTACCGCCAACGAGTGGCGTCAAACAAAGGCTTCTAGCGACCACGCTTCCGGTAACGGGAGCACCACGAGACGGTCGCGGCCGGGAGGTGCATCTATGGCAAATAGCACCGGAGACAGTCGTTAGACTGCTCCAGCACGAAGACGGAAGGGCCGGCTCAGAGCCGGCCCTTTCCGCGTACGGCGGTTGCGTGCGCCCCGGCTACTTCAACGCGCGATACGCGAGACGATCGGCGAAGAACGAACCCAGCCAGAGCTCGTTGCCGACGCGCAGCGCGATGGCGGTGCCGGTGAAGGCGGGCGTCGCAGGCCCGCGCGCGAGTTCTGTCACCGCCATCGTCTTCGGGTCGATCGTCACCACCACGTAGCCGCGCGGGCAGCGGATGCCGGCTTCGGTTTTCGGCGCACCGCCGCACGAGGCCTCGTTGTCGATCATGCCGGCCGTGATCAGCCGGTTGTCGGCCGTCCACCGCACGTTGTCGGGTCCGAACTCCTTGAGCTGCGCCGTGCGCAGCGCCACGCCCGGCTTCGCGCGCGAATACGCCACGACGCGCTTGGTGGTCGTGGACACCACGTAGAACTCCTGATCGTCGGGCGACGTCTCGATGCCGTTGTTCGCCGAGAGTTCCGTGCCCGGAAGCATCCGAAACGTCCGCTCGCCCGGCGTCCACGCGAACACCGCCCCGGTGTTCCGTTGCGCGAACGCGTCCTCGAAGGTCTTGCCCGGCATGATGAGCACGGTCGCCAGCAGCGAGCGGTCGCTGAATGCCGCCACGCTGTTGGCTTCCATGCCGTCGGGCATGGGGACGCATCCAATCCAGGTCGCCGCCGGCGCCGCACCGGTGGCCTCGAGTTCGAAGACCTCGATCGACTCGCGGCCACCGTGGTTCGTCGCATAGACGGTGTACCGGCCCGCCGCGCCACTCCGCAGGCTGAGCCCGTGCAGCACCATCTGTTTGGGATCGAGCGGCCCAGGGCAGCTCGCGTACGTCGTCCGGTCAACCCGAGCCGCCGACGTGCCGGCGCCGTACAACGTCCGCAGCGTCTTGGCCTGCGTGTCTACGGCGTGAAGTCCACTGCCCGGCGCCATCCCGCTGGCGATCAACCAGCGCGTGCCCGGCACCAGCACCAGGTCTTCGCCGTTGACGACGCCGCACACGAACGACAACCCGCCCGACGGCGTGCACGGTAGCGCCGGCGGCGTCTGCGCACGCCCAGCGAACGGGAACGACAGTGCCGACGCGACGGCGACGGCCATGATGCCTTGCTTCATCGGTGCCCTCCCTTGCTGCGCTGTGCGCATTGTCCCTCGAACGACGCCGGGCACGCGGCGCACCGCAGCTGTGGAGGTGGCGCCGCTAGAATGCAACGATGTCCACTCGAGGACGCGCAATGGCGATGCTCGTCCTCGGCGCATGCGTGCTCGGCCTGGCGCCGATCCTGGTCCGGCTGTCGGGTGTCGGACCGGCAGCCACCGGCTTCTGGCGGCTGATCTTCGCGCTGCCGCTGCTGGCGGTGCCGTCGGTGCGCTCGCCCGCGGGGCTCTCCGCGCCTTCGCGATTCGCGCTGCTCGCGGGGACCGCGTTCGCGTTCGATCTCGCCTTCTGGCACTACGGCATCGCCAACACCTCGGTGAGCAAGGCCACGGTGCTGACCAACGTGACGCCGCTCGTGGTCACCGCGGCGTCGTGGCTGTTCTTCCACCAGCGGCCGGCGCCGATGTTTCTCGTGGCCGTCTGCGTGTCGGTCGCCGGCGGCGTCCTCATGGCGGTCGCGAAGGGGGCCGGCGCGACCGGCCCCAATCCGTTGCTTGGCGACCTGTTGTCGGCCTTCACGTCGATCTGGTACGCGCTCTATTTCCTGTCCATGAGCGCGGCGAGGCGCCAGCACGGCGCGACCCAGGTCATGTTCTGGTCGTCGCTGATCGGTGTGCCCCTGTTGATCGCCGCCGCCTGGCTCCTGCGCGAGCCGCTCGTGCCCGCGACGCTCGGGGCATGGGCGGCCTGCACGGCGCTCGGCGTCGTGCACGCGGGCGGTCAGGGATCGATTGCGTGGGCGCTCGGCCGCTTGCCGCCGGCCACGGCGTCGGTCACCGTGCTCATCCAGCCAGTGGTCACCACCGTGCTCGGCTGGATCCTCTTCGGTGAGCTGCTCGGCGGGTGGCAAGCCGTGGGAGCGGCGCTGGCGCTCGGCGGCGTCGTGCTGGCGCAGCGGGCGTCGACGGCGGCATCATGAGGCGGGTCTGAAGACCCGCGGCCACATGTGATGGCTGTGCGCTACGAGCACACGGCGCACGGGAAATAGGATCATACGGCGTGGACATCCACCTGCTCGACGGCACCTACGAGCTGTTCCGTCACTTCTACGCCATGCCCTCGGCACGCGACGCGGCGGGGCGCGAGGTGGGCGCCGTGCGCGGCGTGCTCAACTCGGTGCTGGGCATGATCAACAGTGGCGCCCGGCACGTCGCCGTGGCCACCGACCACGTGATCGAGTCGTTCCGCAACGGCTTGTGGGCCGGCTACAAGACCGGCGAGGGGATTGACCCCGACCTCCTGTCGCAGTTTCCGCTGCTCGAAACCTCGCTCGCGTCGATGGGCGTGACGGTGTGGCCGATGGTGGAATTCGAAGCCGACGATGCCCTCGCGTCGGGCGCGGTCCGGGCCGCGGCCGATCCACGCGTCGAGCGCGTCGTCATCTGCACCCCCGACAAGGACCTCGCGCAGTGCGTGCGCGGCACCCGGATCGTGCAACTCAACCGGCGGACTCGTACGACGATCGACGAGGCCGGCGTCATCGCGAAGTTCGGTGTGCCTCCGACCTCGATTCCCGACTATCTTGCGCTCGTTGGCGACGCCGCCGACGGCTATCCCGGCCTGCGGGGATGGGGCGCGAAATCCACGGCAGCCGTGCTCGCGCGTTTCGGTCACCTCGAGGACATCCCGGCCGACTGGCGTGCCTGGGGAGTCAATGCCACCAGTCCCGCCGCGCTCGCGCGCACGCTCGACGAGAACCGCGAGCTCGCGCTGCTCTTCCGCACCCTCGCGACGCTGCGCACTGACGTAACCACCTTCGGCGACGTGACGGAACTCGAATGGACGGGGCCGCATCCCGAGTTCGCGGCGCTGGCGGCGTCGTTCGAAGCGGCGGCGCGGACAGCGTCAGGCCCGCCGAAGCGTCCGCGCTGACCGGCGTCCCACACTACCTCGGGCGGAGCGTGCCGAGCGGGCGCTCGGGATCGCCGGGCGCGGCGGTGGGTCCCTGGAGATGCGAGATGTCCTGGTTGTTCTCGGCGCAGATGTACTCCATCAGCTCGTCGCCGGCCGGCGCCAGGTCGGCGGTGAAGCGCACCGTGAAGGGACGGGAGTAGGCGCCGGGATCGTCAATCGTGATCTCGTTGACGAGCGTGGTGGCGCTGGTGCGCGTGTAGCGCTCGGTCACGTGCAGGCGCTCCGTATGCGGATGCCCTTTGAAGTCGAACCAGAAGCGATCGTTGAAACCGACCGTATCCACGACGAGCGTGTCGCCGTCCCACCGGCCGATCGAGTGGCCGTACCACGTCGGGTCGAGGTCACGCGGATGCGGCCGCCCGTCCATGAAGATCTGCCGGTAACTGTGGATGTTGGCTTCGAACAGGAAGAAGAGGTGCGTCGGCGTCTCGACGATGCGCCACGGATAGGGCGCGATGCGCGGCACGCCGCTCGGCAGGCAGCTGGCCTGCGGATCGTCCTTCGACAGCCGCGACTCCAGCACTCGCCGCGCCTCGGGCAGCAGGGGCATCGTCTCGCCCTTCGGCAGACCGTCGGCGATGTTGCCAATCGGCCCGCCGCCCTGCCACAACCCGGTGATGTCGATGCGCCCGTTCGAATGCCGCGGCGCCGGCCGTTGGCCATCCGGCGTGGACGACAACTGGGCCGCGACCGCGGGTGCCCACAGCAGCAGCAGGATGATCAGCGCGCGTCTCATGCCGGTGCCCTCTCTTCTTCTGCGGTCGCGTCGGCCGGCGCCCCCAGCAGCAGCCGGTGCTTCGGCGTGATGTCGGGCGGAATGCGCTGCGTCCACACCTGGTAGCCCTGCGCCGCGAGCCCATAGGCGCGCGACACGTCGATGGCGAGCGCGGCATCCACCCACCCGCCGACAGGTGACGGCGACGCGGGACGCGTCTCGTGGCAGCACGGCAGCACCGCGACCCGGGCGCGGCCGCGCACGGCCTGCGTCAGCACCCGGTCGGTGAGCGAGCCACACGCGTGGCACGACACCACCAGATCGCCGACCCCAATCGTCGCGCGCTCGAGGTCGGCAGCGAGGAACTCCACCCGAGCGTGAAGTCGCGGCCACGCCGCGACGAGGACCTGGTGCAGCGCCGCGGCCGAAGGCGGCACGGCCGTGTCGACGATCAGCGCCGACGGCGACGTGTCGTCGAGGAGCAGCAGCACTTGCGCCAGCAGCCCGTGGCCGCCCGCGAGATCGACGATACGGCCGCCCCGGAACCGGCGGCGCACGCGCCGCGCCATCTCCCAGGCCTCGTAGAGTTCCTTGCGCGGCAAACACCCGGCCTCGCACACGGCGCGGCCGATGGCATCGAAGAGCCAGGGGCCACGAAAGCGGGCGAGGTCGTGCGGCGTCAGCCGGTTGGTGGACGCGTGGGAAAAGCGCGACGGCGGCGCCAGCACCGGTGGCATCCGGGCATGGTAGCGCCAACGCCATCAGGCTGAATCGAATGTCGTAGAATCGAGGCCACCTCGAAACTGTAGGATCGTCGTATGCCGTTCGTGTCCCGCCTCTTCGCCCTCGCCATCACGGGATTCGTGGTCTCCGCCGGTGTGTCGATGACCACGGCACAAAATCAGGCCACCGTCTGGGACGGCGCCTACACCGAGGCGCAGGCGGCGCGGGCGATCGGCGCGTTCAGCGCCAACTGCGCCGAGTGCCACACGCTCGGCGGGCAGGGCGACGGCCAGCTGGTCGGGACGCCGTTCTGGGAAGGCTACTCGCAGAGGACCGTCGGCGACCTCTTGACCTACGTGCGGACCAGCATGCCGAACGGGGCCGAGGGCACGCTCCCGGCCTCCACCTACAACGACCTGGTCGCGCTCATCCTCAAATCGAACGGCCTGCCGGCCGGCAGCACCGAACTCGGCCCGGACACCGCCGGCCACCTGCGCATCATCCCGAAAGACGGCTCGGCCGAGCTGCCGGCCAATACGCTCGCGCGCGTCGTCGGCTGCTTGACCCGGAGCGGCAGCGACTGGGTGCTGACCAACGCGACCGCACCCGAGCGCATCGACAAGGCCGGGGTGGGCGAACAAGACGCCACCCGCCCGCTCGGCACCGGCTCCGTCACGCTGAAATTCGTCCTGAACCGCCTCGATTCCTATGTCGGCCAACGGATGTCGGCGAGCGGAATTCTCATCGGTACCGGCGGTGCCGACGGCCTGAACGTGTCGAACGTCAGCCGCGTTGCTCCTGCCTGCCCGTAATCGCACGCCCGGTTTTCCTGGGAAATTCTTCAAAAGCCGGACGGACCCAGCAGATTTGGCCGCCCCGGCGGTCAGACCAAATCTGAGCGAAATTTGACCCATTTTCGGGCTGCGCAAAAGCCCCTCTAAATGCTAGGATCGCAACGATTTCGACCCGGCCGCAGGGCGCGGGGAGGCGTACGCCTGAACTTGGAGGTGCGGTTCCCATCTTGCACGGCTCGGGGTAATGGTCGCCCGGTCGCTCGACTAATCGCATCGAGGCGGGAAAGAACCCGCCTCAGGAATCGCAGCGGTCCAGACACCGCTGCAAGGAAAAGGGTAGGCCTAGGATGCGCACCGTACGCTCTTCCAGGTGGCTGCTCTCGCTGCTGCCCCTCGTCACTGTTCTTCTCGTCATTCGCGGTCAAGCCGCGACCGAGAGTCCCCTCGTCGTCGCCGCGAAGAACGGCGACCTCCCCGGCGTTCGCGCGGAGATCGCCAAGCGCGTCAACGTCAACGAACCGGCGGCCGACGGGTCCACCGCGCTGCTCTGGGCGGCCTATCACTCCGACCTCGACATGACGCGGGCACTGCTCACGGCGGGTGCGAAGGTCAACATCGCGAACCGCTACGGGCTCACGCCGCTGCTCCAGGCCAGCCGTTCCGGCGCCGCGCCGGTCATGCAGGCGCTGATTCGCGCCGGCGCCGACGCGAAGCTCACGTCGCACGACACCGAAACGCCTTTGATGGCCGCGGCTCGAACCGGCTCCCTCGACGCAGTGAAGCTGCTGCTCGAGGTCGGCGCCGACGTGAACGGCACGGACGCGTATCAGAGTCAGACCGCGCTGATGTGGGCCGCCACCGAGGGTCATGCCGAGGTAGTGAAGGCGCTGCTCGCGGCGGGCGCCGATCCGAACCGGAAAGGGCACGTCAGCGCCATCAGCGAGCGCAAGAACTCCGACTTCCCGACCGGCGGGTTCACGGCGTTGATGTATGCGGCGCGCGAGGGGCACGAAGCTGCCGTGCGCGCCCTGATGGCGGGCGGCGCGGATTCCAAACTGACCAACGCCGACGGCGCCACGGCGATGGCGATCGCGATCGTCAACGACCGGCTCGACCTGGCGAAGACGATGCTCGACCTCGGCGCCGACGCCAACGACGGGTCGCTCTATTTCGCGGTGGACATGCACGACGCCACCACTGACATGCGGGCGCGCGACGGCTCCCGGCTGCGCGCCGACTTCGACAACACCGTGACCGCGCTCGACCTCGTCAAACTCCTGCTCGATAAGGGAGCCGACCCGAACAAGGCGTTCGTCGGCAAGCTGCACCACTTCGCGCTGTGTTGCGACGCCGACATCAACGCGTCGCCGTTCTTCCGGGCAGCGCAGGCGGCCGACGTCGAAGCGCTGAAGTTGATGATCGCCAAGGGCGCGCAGGTTGAGTGGAGCCCGACCGAGGTGAAGAAGGAACCCAAGGCCGACGGCGCCGCGGCGGCGCCCGGCCGCGGAAATCCCAACCTGGGTCGCACGCCGACGATGGTGGCACTCAACGGGGGCCGTGGCGCCTCGTTCGCGGCCGGGCCTGGCTTCGACCGGCTGGGCCCCCCGCCGTTCCGCGAGACCGCCAACCGCGAGCCGTACGAGGCGATCAAGGTGCTGCTGGCCGCGGGCGCGAATCCCAATGCGAAGTCGCCGGACGGCGCCACGCTGCTGCACCAGGCCGTCGCCGCGCGCCAGGTGCCGATCATCAAGGCGCTGGTCGAAGCGGGCGCGAAGCTCGACGCGGTGAACAAGGACAATCTCACGCCGCTCCTGCTGGCCGAGAAACCCGAGCCTCCACCGCCGCCGGGCAACAACGCCGACGCGCGCACCTATCGTCCGAAGCGCAACTCGCGCGAGGAAGTGATCGCCGCGGTGCGCGAGCTGATGAAGCTCGGGCCGAACGATCCGGCGCCGCAGCCGCCGCCGTTGCCGGCGTCCGAGCAGAAGAAGAACGACGAGAAAAAGGCGGACGACGACGGAGCGGGCGTGTGATCAGACGGGTATTTCTCAGCGCGGGGCTGCTCTGGGCCGGAGTCGCGCTCCTGAGCGCACAGAATGCGACCCCGAGCCGGCAGACGCCGAGTCAGCCCAAAGTAGCGGCCGCCCAAGCCTCGGCCCAGTCACCGGCGGTGCCGTCGGCCACGCCGGCCTCCGTGGCGGCGCGCGCCGCGACCGCGCCCGCGCCCACCGACGCCCCGGCCGATGTCGACAAGCAAAAGGCCTGGGTCAAGCAGTACTGCGTGACCTGCCACAACACGCGGAACCCGCTGCCGGGTAACGATCCGGTCAACCTCGAAACGGCCAGTCTCGATGACCTCACGAAGGATGCCGTCATCTGGGAACGCGTCCTGCGCAAGTTGAACGTCCGCGCGATGCCGCCCCAGGGCATGCCGCATCCGACCGAAGCCAGCTATACCGAGTTCACGGGCTGGCTGACCTCGTCGCTCGATCGCGCCTGGCAGGGCAAGACGACGCCTGGCCGCTACGTGGTGCATCGGCTCAACCGCAACGAGTACCGCAACGCGATCCGCGATCTCCTGGCCCTCGACATCGACGTGTCGTCGCTCCTGCCCAATGACGGTGGCAACTTCGGCTTCGACAACATCGCAACGGCGCTGGCGACGTCGCCGCTTCTCCTCGACGGGTATGTCACCGCGGCGCAGCGGATCAGCACGCTGGCGGTCGGCGACGCGAAGGTGCAGCCCGGGACAACCGAATACCTGATCACCCGGAACTTCTCGCAGAACGCGCAGATCGACGGGCTGCCGCTGGGTACGCGCGGTGGGCGCCTGGTGCGCCACGTGTTCCCCGCCGACGGCGAATACAAGCTGCTCGGGCGCCTCTATCGCGGCATTGAAGAGGGCTACGCGGGCGTGGAGGGCAACGATGTGCCCAACACGTTCATCGTCACGATCGACGGCCAGGAGGTCTATCGGGCGGACATCGGCGGTCCGGAGGATCATGCGGCGCAGGCCAAGAGCATGAACGACGTCCGGCCGATCATCGACGCCCGGATGACCGCGAGGGTCTGGGTGACGGCCGGGCCGCACGACGTCGGGTTCACGTTCAAAGATCGTCAGGCCCAGCGCCAGGACGTCTGGGTGCCGTCGCAGCGCGACAGCCAGGAGATCCACTTCACGGGCGGGCCGCCGAAGTTGAAGACCGTCGGGATCGAGGGCCCCTACAACGCCACCGGGGTCAGCTCGACACCGAGCCGCGAGAAGCTGTTCATCTGCACGCCGAAGACGGCCGCGGAGGAAGCGCTCTGTGCGCAGCGGATTCTCCTCAACTTCGCCAAGCGTGCCTACCGGCGTCCAGTGACTGGTGCCGACATCGAGGCACCGCTGACGTTCTACGCCGAAGCGCGGAAGGGCGGAGAGCCGTTCGACGCCGGGATCCGCGCCGGCGTCGCGCGCGTGCTCGTCAGCCCGTCGTTCCTCTATCGCGTCGAGCGCGACCCGGCCGGCCTGCGCGCCGGCGCCGCCCGTCGCGTCAGCGACGTCGAGCTGGCGTCGCGGCTCTCGTTCTTCCTCTGGAGCAGCATCCCGGATCAGCCGCTCATGGACCTGGCCGCAGTCGGCGGTCTTCGGGCGCCCGGCGTGCTGGCGGCCCAGGTCAAGCGCATGCTCGCCGACCCTCGGGCCGACGCGCTGGTGAGCAACTTCACCGGCCAGTGGCTGCAGCTGCGAAACCTCGAATCGAAGGTCCAGCCGGACATCCTGATGTTCCCGGACTTCGACGACAACATTCGCGAAGGGTTCCGCACGGAAACCGAGATGCTCTTCTCGCACATCCTGCGTGAGAACAAGAGCGCGATGGAGCTCTTGAGCGCCGATTACACGTTCGTGGACGAGCGGCTCGCCCGGCACTACGGCATTCGCGGCGTCTACGGCACCCGTTTCCGCCAGGTGAAGCTCACCGATCCGAACCGGTTCGGCCTGCTCGGTCACGGCAGCGTCCTGTCGCTGACGTCCGTCGCCACGCGCACCTCGCCCGTCTACCGCGGCAAGTACGTCCTCTCGACCTTCCTGAACACGCCACCGCCTCCGCCGCTGCCGAATGTGCCGTCGCTGGAGGAGAGCAACAAGGAAAACGCGCCCAAGACGGTGCGCGAGCAGCTCGAACGGCATCGCACGCCGGTCGTCTGCGCCGGCTGCCACCGGGTGATCGATCCGCCCGGGTTTGCGCTCGAGAACTTCAACTCGGTGGGACAGTGGCGCACCAAGGGTGACGCCGGTGTCGCGATCGATACCGGCGGCATCCTGGCCGACGGCACCAAAGTGGACGGCCCCGTGGCCCTGCGGAACGCGATTCTCGCGCGGCCCGATGCCTTCGCCACCGTGCTGACCGAACGGCTCTTGACCTACGCCCTGGGGCGTGGCGTCGAGCCGCAGGACATGCCGGTCGTCCGCGCCATCGTTCGCAAGGCGGCCGTCAACAACTACCGACTGGCCTCTCTCGTTCAAGGGATCATCGACAGCGCACCTTTCCAGATGCGCACCAAGCTGGATCCGGCCCCGACCTCGACCACCGTCGCTCGAGCGACCGCAACCGCGTCCGTGGAGCAGCCATGATCATCACGAAGAAACACTTGTCGCGCCGCACGTTCCTTCAGGGCACGTTCGGTGCCGCCGTTGCCCTCCCGTTTCTCGACGCGATGGTGCCGGCCCTCACAGCGCAGTCGGCCGCGCCGTTCCGCTTCGGCGTCATCTACATGCCGTGCGGCGTGTATCCAGACACGTGGCACCCGACACAGGACGGCGCCAACTTCGAGTTCAAGCCGGTGATGCAGCCGGTCGAAGGGTTCCGCGATCAGCTGGTGACGGTCAGCAAACTGAAAGCGCCGTGGGGTGAGTCGGTCCACGTGGGGGCCAGCTCGGCGTTCCTCAACGGCGTCGGTCCCGACGTGTCGCGCGTGGGCACGGGCGACGCCTTCAACCAGCTGCGGTCGAAGAAGACCCTGGATCAGTACATCGCCGACAAAGTCGCCGGCGACGCGCCGATGCGGTCGATCGAGGTCGGCACCGAGGACATGGGCACCGCGGCCGGCGCGTGCGATGGATTCCCGTGCACCATGTTCGAGACGCTCGCCTGGCGAGAGGACACGCGGCCGCTGCCGGTGTCCATCAACCCGCGCGTGACCTTCGAACGGATGTTCGGCGAGAGCGGATCGCCGCAATTCCGCAAGGCGCGGTTGAACGAAAAGCAGAGCCTGCTCGACTCGATGAGGGCCGAGACCTCGAAGCTGCGCAGCTCGCTCGGTGCGCCGGACAAGGCGATCCTCGACGAGTACCTGAGCAACATCCGCCAGGTCGAGGGGCAGCTCGATCGCATGGAAACCCGGCTGGGCACCCTCACCGGCAACCCCGAGTCGCCGATCGGGCTGCCGGAGGCCTTCGACGACCACATGACCGTGACCTACGACCTGATGCACCTGGCGCTGCAGGGCGACATCAGCCGCGTGTTCACCTTCATGATCGGCCACGAGCCGACCGATCGCAGCTACGCGCACATCGGCGTACCCGAGACGCATCACAGCATCTCGCACCACGGCAACGACGTCGAGAAGTTGGCCAAGTACGCGAAGATCGGCACCTACCAGATGGTCAAGTTCGGCGAGTTCCTGGAGAAGGTCAAGAACACCAAGGACGGCGACGGCAACCTGCTCGATCACTCGCTGTTCTACTGGGGCAGCGGCATGAGCAACGGGAACCTGCACGACCGCAGCAATCCCCCGACGCTGCTCGTGGGTGGCGCCCACGGCCGCCTCAAGGGCAACCGGCACATCGTGGCCAAGGAAGAGCCGACCGCCAACCTGCTGCTCGCACTCGGCCACATCGCCGGCGTCGAGGTCGAGAAGTTCGGCGCCAGCACCGGCCGGCTGGATCTCTAGCCGGATCGCGATCCCACGTAGGGCCGGGTCTTCAGACCCGGCCGACCAGAGGGCGGCCGCGAGGCCGCCCTTTCGTTTCTTACCCACCCGCCCTACCCGCCCTACCCGCCCTACCCGCCCTACCGCGCGAAGCGCGGCCCCACCCGCCTATTTCTCCTCTTTCTGCGCGCGGCTCTGACGAAGGTAGTGCGGGCTGTAGGACAGGCCGTACGGCGTCTGCTGCGTCACGGCGCCCTTCTGTTGGTGAAATTCCTGCCGCGCGACCTCGAGCGACTTCAACTCAGCCTCCGTGCACGCGCGGAGCGTCACCGGCTCGCGCGGCACGAAGAACACCTGCCCGATGGGCAGACTGTGTTCGAGCGTCATCCCCTCACCGGCCTGGAGCACGTAGCGGAACTCGGTCTCGTGCGCGTACCAGTCGGTCTCGATCCGCACCGCGAGCATGGGGGCCACCGGCCGCTCGATCATGTTGAGAATCGAGGTGTAGACCGTATCCCAGCCCGGCGGAGTCTGGAAGTTGGTGGCGGCACGCAGGGCCACCGCGCCGGCAGGCGTCCCCATGTCCTCGGGCACGAGGAAGGCCCGCATCACGGCCAGGGCCGCTTCGCGCGACAGCATCGGCGCGCCGACAAAAGCCACGTCCTCTTTCATCATCCCGACGCCGCCCACCGACAGGCTCATCGTCACCTGGAAGAGCGGCGTCGGCCGCCCGCCCTCGGTTTTCAGGTAGTAGACGAAGCGGTAGCGGCCGTCGCCCTCGTGCTCGACGTACACCGATTCCTTGGGCTCGAGCGGGGCGTAGACCATGAAGCCCAGCGTGCTGCCCGCTTCGAGTACCGGACAATGCCGGGCGTGCTGGGGCAGGAGCGGACGCGACGACTCGCGGCGGGGCGGCAGCCCGACACCGGGGCGCCGCAGGTTCGAAAAAGTGCGCACTTCCATCGGCTCTACTTTACGTCGCGTCGTCGCGTTAGCCTCTGATGACGGGGGCGCGGCTGCATCGACAATCTTGTCACGGTGCGCCGCGTTCGGGCATTTGTGTCGCTATCGGTGGCGCGCGCGGCCGCCGAAACAGGAGAAGGGGTCACCCGCACACGGGTTTTCATGGCGAACACGGGTATCGAACGGCAGCCGTCGCTGCTGGGCACGTTGGAGGCAATCAGCCGGCTGGTCGTCTCGCACAGCGGCGATCCGTCGGAAACCCTCACCAACATCGCCCGCGCCATCCAGCAGCAGTTCCGCAGCGACGTCTGCTCGGTCTATCTGCTCGACCCGGACCGCCGCCACCTCGTGCTGTCCGCCACGATCGGGCTCGAGCCGTCGAGCGTGGGCCGCGTGCGCATGCGCATGGACGAAGGGCTGGTCGGCCTCACCGCCGAGCAACTGGCCCCGCTCGTCGTGGCCGACGCCACGCGGCACCCGCGCTTCAAGTATTTCGCCGAGGCCAACGAGGACGTCTACCATTCGTTCCTCGGCGTGCCCATGCTCGATCGCGGGCTGCTGGTGGGCGTCGTCGTGGTGCAGACGACGGAGGCGCGCGTCTTCAGCGCCGACGAGGTCCGCATGGTCGCGGCCGCCGCCGGGCAATTCGCGCCAATTGTCGGCGACGCGCGCATCAAGCACGAGGCCCAGCTGCAGGCGGAACGGCTCCGCGTCGTGCAGGTCACCATGCGCACCGTCCAGGACATCGTCAACAACTGCCTGAACCAGCTGCAACTGCTCCGCCTCAGCGCCGAAGGCCACGTACCCGAGGAGTCGCTGGTGCTCTTCGACGAGGCGATCCACGAGGCGTCGGCCAAGCTGCGCGCGATGGCCGACGTGAAGACCTTCACCGAGAAGCAGATGGCGGTGGGGCCGGGGCTGGACTTCGGCTCGATGGCGGACTGAGGCGGCACCAACGGCGCCGCTGGTAAGATCGAACCGTGCTGCTCTTCGAGTTCTTCCCCGCTTTCATCGCGCTGGTCAGCGTGATCGTCGGCGTGGTGCTCTGGAGGGCCAACGCGCGCGCCCAGTCCGGCCCCAACCCCGAGCCGCCACGCACGCCCATCCCGGCCCCGAACGCGGGCAAGCCGGACGCCAGCGTGCGGCCGCCGGGCCGGCCCAGCCTTCGCGCGTAGGGGCCGCCTTGAGGCGGCCCGGGGGCCGACGTGATGGGCCACCTGAAGGTGGCCCCTGCTTAAGTACGTGGGGGCCGGCTTTAGCCGGCCCGCCCGAAGTGGGCCGCCTGACGGCAGCCCCTACTTGCTGACGAAGGCTTCGTAAATCGGCGTGCCCTGCGCGTCGGGCTGGAGCACCGCACCGAGGACGAACGCAGCGGTGGCCGCCGTGTCCACGGTCCGGATGCCGGCTGCCAGCTGCTTGCCCCGGGCCGTCGACGGGCCCGCAATCACCCACGGGATGGTCGTGTCCTGCGGACTGTCGCTGCCGTGCCCCTCGGGCCGGCCACCGTGATCGGCGGTGAGGATGATCGTGGTGTCGGCGGGCAGCGCCGCGATGATGCGGCCGACGGCGGCATCGGCGCGCCGCACCGCGTCCAGATACGGCTCCGACATCCACTTCGACGCATGGCCGGTCAGATCGACCTCGGGCAGATGGACGAACAGCAGGTCGGGCCGCGCCGAGATGGCGGCGCCCACGCGCGTGGCCACGTCATCGTCGCCGGGCGCCGCCAGTATCCAGGTGTCGCAGGCGCCGGTGTCGCGGAAGTGCGCGAACTTCTCTTTCCCCACCACCATGCCGGTCCGCAGCCCTTTGCTGCGGGCCACGGCGAAGATCGTGGGCACCAGGATCTGGCCGCGCGCCGGCGCGTAGTCGTCCCAGGTGACGCCGTGCTCCTCGGGCGTGTAGCCGGTCAACATCGAGATGTGCGCCGGCAGCGTGTTGGAGGGAAGGATGGTCTGCGCCCGCCAGGAGTAGGCGCCGCGCGTCGCGAGCGCCAGGATGTTCGGGGCGCCGGCCTGCTGGATCGCGTCGGGCCGCAAGCCGTCGATCGAGATGATGGCGACGCGTCCGTTGGTGATGACGGGAAGCGTGAGGCCAGGGGAAATACTGGACGGACCGGTTGGCGCATTGCGGCCGCCGCAGCCCGTCAGGGCCAGACCAGCCGTCAGAATCAGCGCCGCCGCGATCCGTATGACTCGCATTTACGAGGCCGTGTGGGAACTCCCGGGGTGCAAGAAAACGACCACCTGTACCCTTGCCAATGCTGCCCGATTCCACGCACCTGCGAGGGAAGTCGGCCGATCAGCCGACATCAATCGGCTCGCTACGCGATCTCCGATCCCCGCCCGACCCACACGATGCTCTCCGTCTGCGCGCTCCGGCGCACTGGTGCACGCGACGCGGGTCGAGCGTATCGTCAGGCCAGCTTCTCCAGGTGATCGCGCTGACGCGCCAGGCGCTGCTCGCGCTCGCGCGCGAAGCGGGAGATCCCGGCGAGGATCGCTGCCGCATCGAGGTGCGCCTCGGCAATCACCTCCGGCTCGAGGCCGCCGGTGAGCCACTGGTGATCCCAATCCGACGTCATCGAGTACTCGTCGGTGAGCGGCCCGACGTCGTGGAGGGGCCACACCCGGCGCGTGCCGGTAGACACCACCATCAGGTCGTAGCGGGCTTCGGGCGGCAGCACGGCATGACGATACGCCTGTGGCTGCCGTTCGAACAACTCCTCGCTGATGGCGGCGATCACCCGCACGTTCACACCCGCCGCCTCGAGCGTGGGCAGGATGCTCACCAGATTCACGGTAGAGCTCGAACCCTGCGTGATCACATAGCCGTGCCGGGGTTTCCCAGGGGTGAAGTCGCGAATCAGGTAAAACCCCTTGGCGGCGGCACGGACGTCGGTGTCGGCAAAGGCGCTGCGGTCGGCCACGGGGAAGTCGGGGCGGGCCACTTCGAGCGTGATGATGCCCACCTTCTGCTCGCGGGCGGCAATCTCGGCGGCCGCGAAATAGGCCGGCGCGACGTCGTTGTAGTCCCAGAAACTCAGATGAATCGTCTGGCCGCGCGGGAACAGCTTCCAGACCTGCGGCGCGAAGATGCCGAAGTGCGTGCGGCCGTCTGCCGCTGTCTCGGGACCCGAGTGGCCGACCAGGATGTGCAGCACACCCATCCGGAACTTGCTGTCCTGATTCTGCTGGCTCCACACCCTGGCCGGTGTATACATCAGCGGCGTGAACGCGCCGTAGGTGCCGCTGATCGCCCACACGCCCGCGAACGCCGTGGGATCGACCGACGCGCTCTGGCTCACCAGACCGATGGCCGTGGAGACATTACCGGCTTCCTGAATCGCCGCTTTCACGCGCGTCCCGAGCGGATTGGTTTCAGGGTCGTAGTGCCCCCACAGGCTGCCGTGCTCGAGGTTGATCGACTCGGAGAGATCCGCGGCAATGGTGAGGAAGCGGTTGTCGGTGACGTAGTTCACCCACTTGACGATCTCGGAGATGCCGCGGCGCGTGCCCGCCACCTCGCCGGCCTTGCGGAAGAGGGTGATGCCCACTTCCTTCGTGGCTCCAGACACGGGGTTGGTGACCTTGACCTTTTGCGGCTCGAGCGGCAGGTTCACCACCCGCAGGCGATCGTCCTGAAACGGATCGTGATCGACGGCGATGCGCACCTTCGGCTCGTCGGTGAGTTGGTCGCCGAGTGACACCAGCCGGTCGGCCAGCCAGTCGCCGAGGCCGTCGCGATCGAGCACCGACATGGCCACGTCGATGTTGGTCTTGAACTGGACCAGGCGCTCGCGCGGATCCTTCACCGCCCCGTCGCGGATGCCCTGGAACTGGACGCCGTAGCGCTGCTCGAAGGTGGCCGCCAGCGCGACGAAGTACTCCGAGTTCATCTTCATCGCGTAGGGGTGGCTCGGATAACCCACCACCTGATCGCCGGCGCCGGGAATCTTGCCGCCGTGCGCCGCGGGCCAGTACCCCTTGACGGTCTTGCCGATCAGCGCGATCGGCCGGCGGTCGGACGGCTCCGACTCCTCGAGCGCCTGCCACGCCGCCAGCACCTGGCCGTAATCGTTGCCGTTGGCGACGCGGTGTACGTTCCAGCCGTAAGACGTCCACTGCTCGACGAGGTCGTAGCCGGTGAACTTCGGATCGATCACGCCGCCGATGAGCGAGTCGTCGATGCCGGCGTTGTTGTCGGAAATCATCACGCGCAGCCGCTTGCCCACCTTCAACGCCAGCGCCTGCGTCTTCAGCTCCTGCGCGTGGCCCTCGGTCATCGCGAACTCGCCTTCGAAGGCGATGACTTTGGGAGCGGCGATGCCCGCGCCGACGACGTCCCAGAACGCGGCCTTCCCCGCCGCCGTGGCGACGCCGATGCCCGACGGGCCGCCGTTGACGTCGTTGGTCACGTCCACGCTCTCGGCGTGGCCGGCGAGCGCCTTGATGCCGCGCGCGCGTGCCTGCGCGAACAGCGGATGATCCGCCAGCCCCTGGTCCTGCAACAGGGTCTTCAGCGCGCCGGCGCCGCGGCGGAAGCCGAGCGCGTCGATGGGGAGAATGGCCACTTCAGGATCGGCGTAGTAGCGGCGATCGCCGGTCGCCTTGAACCGCCGCTCCAGCGCCTGGCCCATGATCATCCACAGCGCATAGCACGTGGGGATGCAGTGGCCGCCGGCAAGCAGGAACTTGTCGCTGTAGGGATGCTTCGGGCGCCGGTAGTCGAACCGCAGTCCGCCTCGCTCGGGCCCCGCCAGGTGCGTCACGACGTTGTAGGGCGTGTAGGCGAGCGGACCGCCGAAGTGTCCGGTCTGCGCGTAGTTGCCGAGCAGCACCAGGGTCATGCACGTGACGAAGCCGACGTCTTCCAGGCGTTCGAGGTCGCTGGAGCGCAGATCGGCGGTGAGCGAGGTGTCGGGCGCAGTAGACAGGACTGAAACCTCCGTTAGAGCGGCCCTACATCTTATCAAGGCTTCTGCGCTATGTACTGGGTGTTGATCCTGACCGCGGCCGCGCCGGCCGCGATGAACACCAGCCCGATGGCCATGAGCACCAGGGGTGCTCCCAGGTTGTCGGCGAAGTGCTGGTAGATGAAGTCGCCGATGTAGCCGATGAGAGCGACCGTGCCTACGACCAGCAGGCTGCGGCTGCGGGCCACGGTGGCCAGGACGACCACGCCGCAAGCCAGGCCGAGAAAGAGGATTTCGACGGGCCCGCGGCGAATCCACGCATACATCTCCTCGAGCAGCAGGGCGGCGCCGCAGAAATACACCAGCCCCGCCAGCGCGCGGTGCACCGACCGGTCGAGGCTCCACGCGATGCACAGGAGCGAGATGCCGATCGAGACGCCGATGACGTTGCCGCTGGCGCCGAGCAGGTCCAGTGCGACCGACACGAAGCAGGTGCCGAACACGATCGTCGTGAACGCCAGCACGGTGCGGCGGCGCGCCCAGAACGTGCACCCCTGCTGCACCAGCATGACGAGGCTGGTGAACAGGACGGCATGCTCCGGCGCCCCGCCGCGGCCGTACTCCTGGAGCATCACCATGATGCCGGTCGGCTGCACCAGCGCTGCCACGAGAAAGAGGGGTGTCGCAGCCCGCTCGACCCGCGGGTCGGTGGTGCAGACGACGCCGAGCACGAACAGGCAGAGGCCGGGGCCCAGCGTCAGCATCACGCGGCCGGCCGGGCCGAGGTCGTCCCAGCGCATCCCGACGAAGATCGCCAGGCCGGCGAACACGAAGATGCCGCCGAGATAAGCGAACAGCCGCGACAGCATCCCGGTCGACTGCGCGCGATGGAACTCGCCCTGCCCCTGGAGCGCGCCGGCCACCTCGTCGATCGTCAGGCCATGGCGGGTGATGAGATCCACCACCTCCACCAGGGCGTCGTCCTTCGCGGTCATGTCAGGACTTGCCGGTGACCCAGCCGATGAACTCGGCCGACTGGTACGCATACGACGTCTGGTTGGGCCCGCCGCCGAGCGGCACACTCGCACTGCCCTTCCTGAGCCGGGGCTCGTGGTAGCCGCGCGAGCCGATGAAGAGCTCGGAAAACAGTCCGCCACCGCGACGGCCCTCTCCCCACGAGAGTTGGTAGCCGTCCGGCGCCTGGAGCGCCGTGTCGAGGCGCAGTCCAGCGGTGGCGTCGACCGTCTCTTCCCGGGTGCCGGTGATCGCGTCCATGTCCGGCGGAAAGCCGAAGGTCAGCTCGCGAACCTTGCCCGTGGACGCCTCGTAGATGAACAGCTTCCTCCAGCCGGCGCTGGAAGAGCCGCCCCCTGGCGCGGCCGGCAGCTTCGTGTACTGGGCCTTCAGCGCGTGATCCTTCACGACCAGGCGCACGGCGACCGGAATGGCCGGAGCTGGTGGATAGTCCTGGATCGAAAACACGAGGTCGTAGCGCGGCGGGTCGGTGAAGCGGCCCGGCAGGCTGCTGGCGAGGAGAAAGCCCGCCATCAACACGACCGGCAGGGTCAGACCCACGAGCAGCACGAGGTTGTCTTTGACGAACTTCGGGGCGGGCATCGGGGCGCGGTCGGATCCTACGCCGCGAGGCCGCGGGAGACAATCGCCACTCTAGCCGCCGGCCACCGCGCCATTACGCTAGAATCGCCCCCGCGGAGGACCATGCGCCGACAACTGCTGACCCTCGTCTTGTGTGCGGGTCTCGCCGCGTCCGGCGTGACCGCGGCGCAGACACCGCGGACGATCTGGGACGGCATCTACACCGAGGAGCAGGCCGCGCGCGGCGCCACCCTCTACGCCGCTCGCTGCGCGCAGTGTCACGGCGACGGGCTGGGTGGACAAGAGTCCGCGCCGGCGCTCACCGGGACGACGTTCTATTCGAACTGGGAGGGCGAGACGCTCGAATCGCTGTTCGAGCGCATGCGATCCTCGATGCCCGCCGACAAGCCGGGCTCGCTCTCGCGCGCGCAGAACGCCGACGTCCTCGCGCACATCTTGAAAGTGGGCGGTTACCCGGCCGGACCTTCACCCGTGGACGGACAGGCCGGCGCGCTGGCCCCGATCACCATCCGGATGTACAAGCCGTGAGCCGCCGTTTTCCCCCGACACCGAAAGGATGCCCGCCATGACGCGGACGCGCCGCACCACCATCTTGCTTCTGGCTTCGACCGTAGCCCTGGCGTTGAGCACGACGGCGGGCGTGCAGGGACAGTCGGGGCCCACACGCGGCGAATGGACCACCTACGGCGGCGACCTCGGCCACACGCGCTATGCGCCGCTCGACCAGATCACGGGCGCCAACTTCGGCTCACTCGAAGTGAAGTGGCGCTTCAAGACCGACAACCTGGGTCCGCGGCCCGAATTCAACCTCGAGTCCACGCCGCTGATGATTGGCGGCCGGCTCTACACGACCGGCGGCACGCGGCGATCGGTGGCGGCGCTCGACGCCGCGACCGGCGAACTGCTCTGGGTCCACGGCGAGCAGGAGGGCGCGCGCGGCGAGGCCGCCCCGCGCCAGCTCTCGGGACGCGGGCTCGCCTACTGGGCCGAGGGGCGCGACGAGCGCATCCTGTATGTGACGCCCGGCTACCGGCTCGTCGAGCTCGACGCGAAGACCGGCACCCTGGTGCCCGGCTTTGGCCGCAACGGCATCGTCGATCTCAAAGAGGACTTCGACAAACAGTCGCTCGACCTGGTCAACGCGCCGGTGGGGTTGCACTCGACGCCGATCGTCGCCGGCAACCTCGTCCTCGTCGGCGCGGCCTTCGAGACCGGCGCCAACCCGCGGAGCCGGCGCAACGTGCGCGGCGCGGTGCGCGCCTTCGACGCCCGCACCGGGAAGCTCCTGTGGACGTTCCGCACCATTCCGCAGCCGGGCGAGTTCGGCAACGAGTCGTGGGAGAACGACTCGTGGGCCTATAGCGGCAACACCGGGGTGTGGGCGCAGATCTCCGTGGACGAGGCGCTCGGCCTCGCCTATCTGCCGGTGGAGCTTCCGACGCACGACTACTACGGTGGCGCGCGCCCCGGCAACACGCTCTTCGCCGAGAGTCTCGTCGCGGTGGATCTGAAGACCGGCGTGCGCAAGTGGCACTTCCAGTTCGTTCACCACGGCATCTGGGACATGGACATTCCCTGCGCGCCGATCCTGGCCGACATCGTCGTCAACGGGCGGACGATCAAAGCGGTGGCGCAGCCGACCAAGCAGGCGTTCCTCTACGTGCTCGATCGCGTCACCGGTCAACCGATCTGGCCGATCGAGGAGCGGCCGGTGCCGCAGGGCGACGTGCCCGGCGAGAAGTACTCGGCCACGCAGCCCTTCCCCACCAGGCCGGCGGCGTACGATCGCCAGGGCCTGGCCATCGACGACCTGATCGACTTCACGCCGGAGCTGCGGGCCGAGGCGGTGAAGGCGATCGAGAAATACAAGATCGGTCCCCTGTTCACGCCGCCGGTGGTGAGCACAGCCGAGGGGCCCATCGCCACACTCGCCATGGCGACGCAGGGCGCGGCCACGAACTGGCCGGGCGGCTCCTACGATCCCGAGACGCACCTGCTGTACGTCTACTCGCAGAGCCAGGTGGCGGCGCTCGGCCTGGTGCCGCCGCCAGCAGGCGCGGCGCCCGATGTGCGGTATCACCAGGGCACGGTGCTGAGCGGTGCGCGGCGCTCCGGCGGATCGGGCTCGGCCACCGGAGCCGCCGGCGGCGCCGTCACGGCGCTCGAGGTACAGGGGCTGCCGATCATCAAGCCGCCGTACGGGCGGATCAGTGCCATCAACCTGGACAGCGGCGATATCGCCTGGCAGATCGCGCATGGCGAGACGCCCGAACGCGTCAAGAACCACCCGCTGCTCAAGGGGCTGTCGATTCCCCGCACCGGGCGGCCCGGCATGGCCGGCACGCTCGTCACCAAGACGCTCGTCATTGCCGGCGAGCCGGGCTTCGGGCCGACACCGTCGGGTGCGCGCGGGTCGATGCTGCGCGCCTACGACAAGCGCACCGGCGCCGACGCCGGCGCCCTGTTCCTGCCGGCGCCCCAGAGCGGATCGCCGATGACCTACATGCTCAACGGGAAGCAATACCTGGTGCTGGCGATCAGCGGCGCCAACTACTCCGGGGAGCTGGTGGCGTTGACGCTCCCCAATTAGGGTCTCGCAAGCCAGGTGGGTCAGATAGGCCGGATCGGAAACACGCTCCTCAGCGCGGCGACGTTCTGTCTGCTTGCCGCGGCAACGATGAGCGGGCAAGCGGACCATGGAGCGCAGTACTCGCAGGCGGACATTGCGGCCGGCTACCGCGTCTTCAGCTCGCAGTGCACGCAGTGCCACGGTGCAAACGGGGACGGCGTCTCGGGCGTGGACCTGCGCCGCGGAGTGTTCCGGCGCGCCGTGTCGGACGAAGACCTGGGGCGCGTCATCACGCAGGGCGTGCCCGGCGCGGGCATGCCGCCGTTTGCGCTGCAGCCGGCCGAGCTCACCGGGGTCATCGCCTTCATCCGCGCCGGCTTCGACCAGACGGTCTCAGTCAAGGTCGGTGATGCCGCACGCGGGCGCGCGGTCTTCGAGGGCAAGGGGCAGTGCCTGACCTGTCACCGTGTGCAGGGGCGCGGCTCGCTCGCCGGACCGGACTTGAGCGGCGTCGGGCTGTCGAGAACGCTCGGCGCCCTGCAGCGATCGCTCCTCGATCCGTCATCGGCCATGATCCCGATCAACCGCCCCGTACGGATCGTCACCAAGGCCGGCGAGACCATCGAGGGGCGGCGCCTCAACGAAGACACCTACACCGTGCAGGTGCTCGATTCTCGATCGCGGCTGCGGAGCCTGGCCAAGAGCGATATCCGCACGCTCGACGTCGGCACGACGTCGCCGATGCCGTCGTACGCCTCGCGCCTGACCGCGGACGAGATTGCCGATCTCGTCGGCTACCTCGTCACGTTGAGGGAACCATGACCGTCCCGAGCCGCCATATCTCCGGTCGCGTTCAAACGCTGCTGACCGTCGTGCTCCTGCTGGCCGCACGAACCGCGTTCGGCCAGGTCAGCGCCGATCGCCTGCAGCGCGCGGCCGATGAGCCGCAGAACTGGCTCACCTACTCCGGCACGTACGCGAGCCAGCGGTATAGCCTGCTGAAGCAGATCGACCCCGGGAAGGTGAAGAACCTCGAGCTGAAATGGGTGCTGCCCAATCAGGCCTTCGGCGCGTGGCAGGCCACGCCGCTCGTGGTCGACGGCGTCATGTACGTGACCCAGCGTCCGAACGACGTCCTGGCCATCGACGCCAGGACCGGGCGCGTGTTCTGGCAGTATCGCTACACCGTGTCGCCCGACGCGCGGGTGTGCTGCGGCGCCAACAACCGCGGGCTCGCAATCCTCGGTTCGACGCTGTTCATGGGCACGCTCGACGGCCACCTCGTGGCGATCGACACCGTCGGTGGCCGCCCGCTGTGGAACGTGCGCGTTGGCGATCCCGGGCTCGGCTACTCGATCACCATGGCGCCGCTCGCCGTCAAGGACAAGGTTCTCGTGGGCGTGGGAGGCGGCGAGTACGGCATCCGCGGGTTCGTCGCCGCGTTCGATCCCATGTCGGGCAAAGAAGTGTGGCGCTTCTACACGATTCCAGGGCCAGGCGAGAAGGGGCACGACACCTGGAGCGGCGACACGTGGAAGACCGGGGGCGGCTCCGTCTGGATGACGCCGTCTTATGATCCCGCGCTTAACCTGACCTACTGGGGCATCGGGAATCCCGGGCCCGACTGGAACGCGGATCTCCGGCCCGGCGACAACCTGTTCACCGACTCCGTGATCGCGCTCGACGCCGACACCGGTGCACTCAAGTGGCACTTCCAGTTCACGCCGAACGACACCTACGACTACGACTCGGTGCAGGTCGCGGTGTTGGCCGACATCGCCTGGCGAGGCGCTTCGACCAAGGCGCTGATGTGGGCCAACCGCAACGGCTTCTTCTACGTGCTCAACCGCGAGACCGGCGCGTTCCTCTCGGGCGCGCCCTTCGTGAAGGTGAACTGGGCCAGCGGGCTCGACGCGAACGGCCGCCCGATCCAGACCCCGCAGCCGCCCGGACAGCCGACGTGGCCGGGCAACCAGGGCGGCACCAACTGGTACTCGCCGTCGTTCAGCCCGCGCACCGGGCTCTTCTATCTGTCGGCGTGGGAAGGCTACGCGTCGATCTACCGCAAAGAGCCGGCCCGCTATGTCCCGGGTCGCAACTTCGTCGGCGGCGGGCACACGGTCGTCACGCCGGTGCCAGGGGCGCCGGGTTTGCGCATCGGCCGCTACAGCCCGCTCAACGACTGGACCGACGCCGTCGGCCACGGCGCGGTCGTCGCCCTCGACCCGCAGACGATGCAGCGCAAGTGGACCTTCCCGCAATACGACGTCACCGACAGCGGCATCCTCACGACGGCCACCGACCTGCTCTTCACCGGCGGCCGCGAAGGCTATTTCTACGCACTCGACGCCCGCACCGGCGATGTGTTGTGGAAAGCCAGCCTGGGTGGCCAGATCGTCAACGGTCCGATGACCTACGCGGTGGACGGCAAGCAATACGTCGCCGTCATCTCCGGCAACTCACTCTACGCGTTCGGCCTGCGCGACTGACCCCCAGTGTCGTCACGGCAGCGGGTCGCCGAAGTCGTTCTGTGGTCTGCGCTGCTCATGCTGTCGACGATGTTGGGCGCATCCGTCTATCAGCGCGTCTCGCTCATTCCTGAATGGGGAGGCTCGCTCCCGCAGTCCGTCGTGTCCTACTTCCACGGCACAGGCGCGGGCGCGTCGATCGATCGTTTCTGGACCGGCGTCACCGCCCCCACGGCTTTGCTGGTGATCTTTGCCACCCTGGCCAATCGGCCGGCGTTGGCCCGGCGCAAATGGCTCGCCGGTGGCGCGATCCTTTTCTTCGTGATGCTGGCGTGGACGGCCGTCTACTTCGTTCCGAAGGGTGTCGTTCCGCTCATGCAGCGTGGGGGCGATGGCATGAGCCCCGAAGAAATCACCCGCACGGCACGGGCGTGGATCTTCTGGGACTGGTTCCGGATGGCCGGCACTGTGGCGGCGTACCTCAGCCTGTTGAAGGCCGCCACGGTGCCGTTCTCGACCTCGCTTGCCAGTCCTAGTCGTCCAGGCTGAAGTGAATCGAGACGGTCATCGCGACTTCGACCGCCACGCCGTTCAACAGCGTCGGCGTGAACTTCCACTTCTCCACCGCATCAGACGCGGCCGCCGCGAAGTCAGGGTGCACCTCAGAGCTCAACACGCGCACCGAGGCGACCGTGCCGTCGGTGGCGATGAGCACGTCGAGCTTCACGACGCCCTCGAGCCCCGCCGCGCGCATCGCTTCGGGATAGATGGGGTTGGCGTTCGCGACCTTCCTCGGCTGCTTGATGTTGCCGCCGACCCGGACACGTCCCGTGCCGTTCACCGCGGCTGGCGGCGGCACCACCTTCTGTGGACGGCGCGCGGTCACGGCAATCGTCTCCTGAAGCTCCCCGACCTGCAGCGTGATGATCTTGTTCCAGTCCTTGGCGCGCTCGAGCGCGATGTCCTGGTGCAGCGTGCGGAAGCCCGGGATTGACGCCTCCAGCACATACTTCCCGGCCCCGACCGGCGTGAACTCGAAGCGCCCTTCGCCGTCGGTGGGCGTGGTCCACCGCACCCCCTGCTCGTTGACGAGCGCCATCTCCACGGCCGGCAGCACGCCGCCGCTCGAATCGTAGACGGCGCCTTGCAACGGCAACGGGCCCGCCTGCTGCGCCACGAGGCGCACCGCCCCGGCGGAGGCGGCGACGAGCAGCAGCCCGACGGCCGCGAGACGGACCAGCAGCGACGGTACACGGCGATCGATGGCGGGATTCAGCATGGCGACGATTCTCCCTTCGAGCGTGGACGGACGGGCCATTGCCATCGCGGCGGCCGGCGTGGAGCCGCGCCCGGCACGGGCGATGTCGAGAAGATGCGCGGCATAGGCGGCGTCCGGCATGCCGGTGTGGAGCACGACGTCGTCACACGCGCGTTCGCCTTCGTCGCGCAGACGGCGGGCGACGATCCACGCCAGCGGGTTGAACCAGAACACCGCGCGCAGCGCCTCGGCCACGAGCTGCACCGCCCAATCGCCGCGCTGCACGTGCGCGAGCACGGCGCGGGCCCGATCGTCATCCCAGCCGAAGGCGTCTGACGGCAGCGCGATCCTCGGGCGCACCAGCCCCCAGGTGCCAACCGCCGCACCCCCCTGCAGCAGCAGCACGGGACGCGCGACGCCCAGGCTTGCGGCCACGTCGTCGCGCAGCCGCAACCAGCGTGCGTCGTCCACTCGGGGCGCGCGGGCCGTCAGGCGGCGCAGCGCAATCAGGCCGGCGACGAGCGGAGCGGCCAACACGATGGCCGCTATCGCCCATGCGGCAGCGAGAGCCGTGAGCAGCCCGGGACGCTCGCCTCGCGGCGCCTGCGCACGCGTCTGGATCTCGAGCTCCGGTGCCACGTCGCCGCCAACCAGAACGGCGGGCGTCGCCGCCGCCTCGGGCGCGGCGGGCGGCACCACTTCCCACGCGGGCATCACGCGCGCGAGCGGAAGGGTCACGACGGCGGTCACAACACCCGCGGCCAGCACGAAGTGGCGCAACGCCGCCGACTTGTGGCGGCACCAGAATGCGAGACCGAGCGCGGCGGCGAGGGCCACCGAGGCACGCAGCACGAGGATGCCGAGCTCCATCACTTCCCCTCCTTGCGTGCCGACTGCACCAGTTCGTCGATGCGGTCCAGGTCGTCCTCAGTGAGCCGCCCGGCGTCGCGGCCGAGGAGCGCCGTGACGGCGCTCGCCGTCGAGCCGTCGAAGAACGTGTCGACGAGATGGCGCAGTGCCGCCTTCCGGGCGGTATGCCGGGCGAGGGTCGGCAGATAGACGTAGCGCAGCCCGTCCGACTCGTGGCGGACGTGGCCCTTCTCTTCGAGCACCCGCAGCTGCGTGCGGACGGTGGAGTAATGCGGCGACCCGGCGAGCTCGGTCAGCACTTCCGCCGCGGTGGCGCGGCCGAGCCGATAGAGCACGTCCATGATGGCGCGTTCGCGCTTGGTCAGGGCGGCGTGTGCAGACATGCTACTTATATAACATGACTGCGATAAATATAGCAAGCCGCCGGCGCGCGGCGGATCAGGGCATCCGGGTGAGATCCACGGTCGCCACCATGAGGTAGACGTTGTTGACGTGCATCACCAGCGTCTGGATCGCGTGCTCGTCGGCGGCGCGGAAGGTGGCCTCGACGACCGCACCGCCGATCACCCGGCGGCCGTCGCCTGTCGACTGCGCGGCGTCCTCGATGGGCTCGCTGCGCACCTCGAGCGCCGGCTGCATCGAGAATCCCGTCCCAAGCCGCACATCCAGCGTTGGGACCGAGGTATAGCCGTTGTGCGGATGGAACCGCACCCGTGCGATCACGGTCAGCCGGCCCTGGAGCGGACACAGATCCTTTGCCAGCTGATCGGCGTCCGGCAGCGGCTTCCCCGCCGCCAGGTACGACTCGGCCAGGAGGACGATGCGGCGCAGTTCGGTGACGACTTCGAGGCCGTCGATGCCGGGGTCACCGGCCACCGAGACGTAGCCCGCGTGGAACGCGGCCCGGTCCGCGGCGCTGCTGCTGGCCACCCGCAACCCGTGTTCCACGAGGACCCGGGCCCTGGGCATGGCAGCCTCAGCCGGGCTGGTTTTCCTGTGCCGAGCCGATGCGGCGTGTTCGTCGACGCGAGTGAGCATGGTCCTGTGGGTAACGCGTCATGCCGACTCAAAACCCGCAACCGCCGGAAACGGACCAGAACTAAGGGGGCTGCCCGGAGACCCTCGTGAGGGTGATACGTTGTCGCCATGGCGACGCCGCTTTCCCCCTTGGCCTGATGCGCGAGTACAAGTTCTGCCCCATCTGCGGCACGACGCTGACGCCCACCGCTGCGGAGGCGCGCGCCAGGGCCCGCTGCGGTGCCTGTGGGTTCGCCCACTACGACAGCCCGGTGCCGGTGATCTCGGCCGTCGTCGAGCACGACGGCAAGGTGGTGCTCGCGCGTAACAAGGCGTGGCCGCCCACGTGGTACGCGCTCGTCGCGGGCTTTCTCGAGCGCCAGGAGGCGCCCGACGACGCCGTGCGCCGCGAGGTGAAAGAAGAGCTGGGGCTCAACGCGCAGGCCACCGCGCTCATCGGCGTCTACCCGTTTGCGCGCATGAACCAGGTGATCATCGCGTATCACATCGTGGCGACCGGACCGATCACGCTGAACGAAGAGCTCGTGGACTACAAACTGGTCGAGCCTGCCGTGTGCACGGCGTGGCGCGCGGGCACCGGCTTCGCGTTGCGCGACTGGCTTCGCAGCCGCGGGTTCGAGCCCCGCATGACCGACCGGCCTGGCGAGGGCGACATCGACGATCCCCGGTAGCGGCGCGCCGCCTACGGATCTCGTCGCTGTAGCTCGATGATGTTCCCCTCGGGGTCGCGGACGTAGGTCCAGGTGATCCGGCCGGCGCCGTCGATGACGACGGATTCTGTCGAGCCGACCTCGCGGGCCCCTGCTGCGAGCGCCACCGCGCGAGCCGCCTCGACGTCTGGTACCGCAAACGCCACGTGGCCGAACCCGACGCGGTTGGCCGGCGGCGGCGCCGCCTCTTCAACCGGGTGGTACTGGAAGATCTCCAGCGTGGGCCCGGACGGCCCGCCACCAGGCAGCCGATAGTGCGCCCCGGTGACGCGCGCGCCCGCCACGCCGGTGCCCCGCTCCAGCCAGTCGCCGGCCAGGTCGCGCGGCGGGTCGAGCCGCTGGCAGCCCAGCGCGCGCTCGTAGAACGCACCCAGCGCCTGCCAGTCGCGCGCAATCAGATTCGTGTGGGCGTAGCGGAACCCCGCCGCCGCTCCAGCCTCCCCCTGCCTCGCGTGCTCCTTCGCGAGATAAATCATCTGGCCAACGTGATGATGGAAATGCGTCGCCGCACGCAGGAACATCGCGAACCGATCGGGGACGCCGTCGGCGCCCTTCGCGGCGTAGGCCGCGGTCCAGCCGTCCACGGTCTGCGCCTCGATGGTCGCGACGGCCAGATCAACGGCTGCGTCGAGCCGTTGCAGCGCTTCCGCCCTGGACGGCGGACTGGGATCGTGGAATTCGCGCTCGCGGTCACGAACATAGCCGGTGCCAGCCATCTCCCGCCCGATGTAGAAATTGAGGTTTCCGGTCAGGTGCAGCACCAGGTGGCCCATGCTGTTGCCGTAGCCGTAGGGCCGTGCCCAGAACTGCACGTCGGACACGCCGTCGGCAAGCCGGTGTACGCGATCGCGATGGTCACGGAAACTCGCGGCAAACGCGGCAGCCATGGCGGGGGTCGGGTCGGACATCGCCATAAGGATAGCGAGGCTCCGGCCCAGGCGGACGAGGGCGGCGCAACCTTGACGGCCGTGTGTCGGGGCGCCAAGATAGTAATAAGTTGTTGAATTCAGGCAAGTTCGTCCAGGTGGACGGACGTCGCTTCCTCGTCAAGGGCGTCGCGTACGGCACCTTCGAGCCGGACGCCGCCGGATGCCAGTTCCCTCCCCTTCAACAAGTCGCGCGCGACTTCGCGTTGATGGCCGAGGCCGGTATCAACACGGTGCGCACCTACACCGTGCCCGGCGAAGCGCTGCTCGACGAGGCCGCGCGCCACGGTCTGAAGGTGATGGCCGGCGTACCTTGGACGCAGCACGTCGCCTTCCTCGACGACCGCGCCCTGCTTGGACAGATCCGGCGGGACACGGCCGCGTCCGTGCGTGCGCTCGCAGCACACCCGGCCGCGCTGCTTTTCGCGCTCGGGAACGAGATTCCACCCGCGGTCGTTCGCTGGCACGGCCAGCGGCGGATCGAGCGATTCCTGCGGGAGCTGTACGACGAGGTGAAGTCTGGCGCCCCCGGCAGCCTGCTCACCTACGTCAACTTCCCGCCCACGGAGTACCTCGACGTCGAGGCCTACGACGTCTGCGCCTTCAACGTCTATCTCCACCGCGAGCCCGACCTGCGCGCCTATCTTGCCCGGCTGCAGCACATCGCCGGTGAGCGCCCGCTGCTGCTGGCCGAAGCCGGTGCCGACAGCATTCGCGAGGGCCCGGACGGCCAGGCGCAGATCACCGCCAGCCACATCCGCACGGCATTCGCCGAAGGCGCGTGTGGGGCCATCGCCTTCTCCTGGACCGACGAGTGGTGGCGGGGCGGGCACACCGTGCACGACTGGGCGTTCGGTCTGGTGGATGCCGCGCGCCAGCCGAAGCCGGCGCTGACCGCGGTGCGCGAGGCCTTTGCCGACGCCCCGTTCGCGCCCGAGGTGCGCGCGTCCTGGCCCAAGGTCTCGGTCGTCATCTGTGCCTACAACGCCGCTGACACCATCGACGACTGTCTGACCTCGATCGGCGCGGTCACCTATCCGCGATTCGAGGTGATCGTCGTCAACGACGGGTCGCGCGACGACACCGGCACGCGGGCCCGCCGCTACCCCGGCGTCCGCGTCATCGACATCCCCAACGGCGGCCTCAGCGCCGCCCGCAACCTCGGCCTCGCCGAAGCCACGGGCGACATCGTCGCCTACACCGACGCCGACGTCCGCGTCGATCCGGACTGGCTGACCTACCTGGTGCAGCCGATGCTGACGTCGTCGTTCGTCGGCTCCGGTGGTCCCAACGTGGTGCCGCCCGAAGATCCATTCGTCGCACAGTGCGTGGCCCGCGCCCCCGGGGGACCTACGCAAGTGCTGCTCGACGATCGCGTTGCGGAACACGTGCCGGGCTGCAACATGGCGTTTCGCCGTGACGCCCTCGCCGGCGTCGGCGGCTTCAATCCCGTCTACCTGCGCGCCGGCGACGACGTGGACGTGTGCTGGCGGCTGCAGGCCAAGGGGCTGAAGATCGGGTTTGCGCCGTCGGCGCTCGTCTGGCATCACCACCGCAGCTCGGTGAAGGCGTACTGGCGGCAGCAGGCCGGCTACGGCGAGGGTGAGACCTGGCTCGACGCACACCATCCCGAGAAGTTCATCAGCGGGCAGATGCTGTGGCGAGGCCGCATCTACAGTCCGCTACCGTTCGTCCGCTCGCTGTCGGGCCGCCGCATCAACACGGGCGTGTGGGGCACGGCGGCGTTTCCCAGCGTTTACCGCACCGACGTCAACCCGCTGCAGTTCGTGCCGCACTCCGCGTCGTGGATGGCGGTTTCGACTCTGCTCTGCATCGCCGGTGTTCCGGCCGGGCTCGTGGTGGCCTACCCGCTCGAGGCGGTGCTCCTGCTGGCCGCGGGGCTGCTCGGGTGGGGCACGACGATCGTGCGCTGCTCGGTGTTTGCCGCGCGTTCCAATCTCTCGGGACTCCCGGGCGCCGACACCTGGCGTGGCCGGCTGCGCTACCGCTCGATGATCATGTGGCTGCACCTGGTGCAGCCGATGGCCCGCGTCTACGGCCGCGTGCGCGGCATGTGGTCGCCGCCCTCCGTGGTGGCGCCCGAGCACGTCACGCGCGTGCCCTGGAAAGCGCCCGTACCGTCGCTTCGCGACGCGGTGCGCTCGGCCCTGTTGCTCGTCGGAGGGTCGGCGCAGCGCACCTTCTGGAGCGAAACCTGGGCCAGCCACAGCACCCTGCTCACGGAGCTCGCCGGCGTGCTGCGCGCCGCGCGGCCGGCACGGCCGATCGATGTCGACGACGGCTGGCGCGCGACGCGCGACCTGAGCATCGCCGTCCGCCGCTGGGGCTGGCTGCACGTACGCGCGCTGGTCGAAGAGCACGCCGAGGGCCGCTGCCTGCTACGCGTCGAGACCCGCATGGGCCCGAGCTTCGTCGGGGCGGTGCAGACGCTGATGCTGGCCATCCTGCTCGTGGCGGTCACCAGCGCGGCCATCGCGTTGCGCTGGCCGTCGGTCAGCGGCGCCTCGGTGGTGGCGGTGACGGTCATCCTGCTCCGGGCCATCTGGCAGACGACGCGGGCAGCCGCCCTGCTCGACCGCGCGCTCGACCGGGCCACACGGGCCGGGGGCTTCCTTCCCGTCACCTCCACGGTGCCCTCGACCCGTGCCCGCTTCCGGCTGCGTCCGGCCACCGCGCCGCAACGCGCACAGGCCGCGCTCGTCGTGATCATCATGGCGAGCGCCGCCGTCGGCGGCGTGTCGCTCGTCCAGGACGTGGTGGCGAGGCGGGCCCTGGCGACACAGCGCGTCGCGGCGCCGCGGGACGCCGCTGCCAGCGCGCTCACCGCGCCGAGCGGCGGCGTGACCATCGACAGCGCCGGCGACGTCCTCGTCGCCGACGCGCAAATCGGCCTCATCCGCCGCTTCCATCCGCAGACCTCGCTCGATGCGCTGCGTGCGTCCGACCGCCTCGGCAGCGCGAGCCGACGGCTCGTCGGCGTGCCCGTACCGTTCGACGGCGCGGCCGACATCGTGCTCGCCGTGGACGGCGACTATTTCGTGGCCGACTCACGCAACAACCGCATCTGCCGCATCGATCGCCCGAGCGGCCGCACCATCACCATCGCCGGCTCCGGAGCCGGCGGATTCGACGGCGACCGGAAGCAGGCGGCCCAGGCGGCGCTCAACGGGCCGAGCGGGCTGGCCGTGGCGCGCAACGGCGACCTCTACATCGCCGACACGCTCAACAACCGCGTGCGTCTGGTCGAGCAGGCCACCGGCATGATCCGCACCATCGCCGGAACCGGCACGGCGGGTGATCCGAGCCTGGTCGGCGACGGCGGACCGGCCATGGCCGCGCATCTGCTGAATCCGGTGGGCGTGGCGCTGGCCCCGAACGGCGACGTCTACATCGCCGACACCGGGCACAACCGGATCCGGCGCATCGTCGCCGCCACCGGCGTCATCACCACCGTCGCCGGCGATGGGCTGCCGGGCGTGGCCGGCGACGGCGGACCCGCAACGCTGGCGCGCCTCGCCGCGCCCATGGGTGTCGCCGTCGTGCCCACGGGGAAGACCGTGACCCTCTACATCGCCGATTCGCTCAACGGCCGCATTCGCGTACTCGATCCGGACGGCGCCATCTCGACGCTCGGCGGCCAGCTCCGCTTCGTCATGCCGTCGCGGCTGTCGTATCACCATTCGGGATGGCTCTACGTCAAGGACTCCAGCTCGAGCGGCGTAACGGCGGTGTCCCTGTCGAGGCCAGCCCATCTCGACTTCGCGGCTGCGGCCCGGCGTACGCCGGGACGGAAGGTGACCTGAGGTCCTGCAAATGACGCTTGCCGGGTGGACCCTGTCCTTCCTGCGTCCCTATCGGGCGCGCGTTGCGGCCATCGTCGCGCTCTCCCTCCTCGAAATCGGTCTCGCCGCGCTGGCGCCGTGGCCGCTGAAGGCCGTGGTGGACAACGTGCTCGGCGGGCGTCCGCTGCCGCCCCCGATCGCCGCCTGGGCACTGGCGCTCTCCGGCGGTGGCGCTGCCGCACTCCTGGCGGTGATCGTGGTGGCCGGCCTGCTGCTGCAGCTCGCCTCGGAACTGGTGCTGATGGCGCACACCCAGATCCAGGTGGACACCGGGCAGCGCATTGTCTACGACCTGCGCCGTTCGCTGCTCTCGCACCTGCAGGCGCTGCCGCTGCGGCATCACATCGCGGCGCGCACGGCCGACTCCGTCTACCGCCTCGAGACCGACGCCTATTGCGTCAACGACCTGGTGATCGGCGGCGTGTTCCCGCTGGCGATGGCGGTGCTCAAGCTCGCGGTGATGTTCGTCATTCTGCTGCGGCTCGACCTGACGCTGGCGCTGCTCTCGCTGGTCGTCGTCCCGTTCCTCTGGGCGGCGCTGCGCTACTACTCGCGCAAGATGGTGGACCGGGCCGAGCGGGTCAAGGTGCTCGAGTCGTCGCTCGTCGAGCGCATGTTCGAAATCCTCTCCTCAATCAAGGTGGTGAAGAGCTTCGCGCGCGAGGCGCACGAGCTCGCCCGCTTTGAAGCTGCGGGCGACAGCACCATGCGGGCGCGCCTGCGCCTCACCTGGCAGGAGTCCCTCTTCTCCGTGGTCGTGAGCGCCATCACGCTTTCCGGCACCGCGCTCGTCCTCGGTGTCGGCGGCCTGCACGTGCTCGATGGCACGCTCACGGTCGGCAGCCTGCTGGTCGTCATCGCCTACCTCGCGGCCGTCTACAACCCGCTGTCGTCGATCGCGCACACGACCGGCTCGCTCCAGCAGGCGGTCGTGAGCGCGCGCCGCGTGCGGGAGATCATGGCGTTGACGCCGGAACCGCTCGGCGTGCCAGGCGGCCGCGACGCCGCCGGCGTCGCCGGCGCCATCCGCTTCGAGCACGTCGGCTTCGCCTACGACGAGCGCGTCATCCTCGAGGACATCAGCTTCGACGCCCGCCCGGGCGAGCTCGTGGCGCTCGTCGGTCTCACCGGCGCCGGCAAGACGACCCTGGCGAGCCTGCTGCCCCGCTTCTACGACCCGACCGCCGGGCGCGTGACCGTCGACGGCGTCGATGTTCGCGAGTACGACCTGCACTCGCTGCGCGAGCGCATCGCGCTCGTGCCACAGGAACCGCTGCTCTTTGCCGGTTCGATTGCCGACAACATCCGCTACGGCAGGCTCGACGCCAGCCGCGAGGACGTCGAGGCGGCGGCCCGCGCCGCGCACGTGCACGCGTTCGTCGAGCGGCTGCCCCACGGCTACGACTCGCTCGTCGCCGAGGCTGGCGCCACGCTCTCGGGCGGCGAGCGCCAGCGGCTGGGCATCGCGCGGGCGCTGCTCAAGGACGCGCCGATTCTCGTGCTCGACGAACCCACCTCGTCGCTCGACGCCATCTCCGAGGAGATCGTCTTCGACGCGCTGCGCCGGCTTCGCGACGGACGGACCACGCTCGTCATCGCGCACCGCCTCTCGACCATCCGCGACGCCAGCCGCATCCTGGTGCTGCACGACGGCCGCGTGATCGCCCAGGGCACGCACGGCGAGCTCATCGAGTCGAACGAGCTCTACCGGCGCATGTGCGCGCGGCTGTCGGTCGGCCGCTCCCTCGACGACCCCGCATCGGTCGACGAGCTGATCCAGTCGTTGTAGGCGCCGATCCCGCGTGAAAATTGTGCTCGCCGGCATCATCGCCCGCTACCCGTTCGGCGGGGTCACCTGGTGCTCGCTCATGTATCTGCTCGGGTTACGCAACCTCGGACACGACGTGTTCTACGTCGAAGACACCGGGGAATGCATCTACGACCCCGTGCAAAACGCCCGCACCGAAGATCCGGCCTACGGCACCGCCTACATTCACGACGCGCTCGCGCCGTTCGGCCTCGGCGGCCGCTGGACGCTCGTGAACTACGACGGCTCGTATCACGGCGCCTCGCGCGAGGCGCTGACGCGCTTCTGCGCCGACGCCGATCTCTTCATCAACCTGTCGGGCGGCGCCTGGTTCTGGCGCGACGAGTACGCGCGGATTCCGCGCAAGGTCTTCGTCGATTCCGATCCGGTGTTCACGCAGCTGGGGCTCGCCAAGGGCGAGCCCTGGTACGTGGACTTCTTCAAGGGCTTCGACCATCTCTTCACCTTCGGCGCGAACATCGGCACACCGGCGTGCGATGTGCCGACGGCCGGCTTCACCTGGCATAAGACCTGGCAGCCGGTCGTCACCGGGCTGTGGCGCCCCGATCGGCCACCGCGGGGCAACCGCTTCACCACGGTCATGACCTGGCGCATCGAGAGCTTCAGCGACGTGGACGGCAACAAGGATCGCGAGTTCGTGAAATTCATCGATCTGCCGGCGCGCAGCCCGCAGTCGTTCGAGCTCGCGGTCAACGGACCGCAGGCGCTTCTTCGCGAGCATGGCTGGCAGACCGTGGACGCCATGGCCGTGTCGCGCACGCCGTGGCTGTACCGGGACTTCATCCAGGATTCAAAAGCCGAGTTCGGCGTCGCCAAGCACGCCTACGTGGCGCACCGCTCCGGCTGGTTCAGCGATCGCACCGAGTGCTATCTCGCCGCGGGGCGTCCGGCACTGGTGCAGGACACGGGCTGGAGCGATCATTTGCCGCACGGAGACGGGCTGCTGCGCTTCTCGACGCCGGCCGATGCGCTCGAGGGCCTCGACCGCATTGCCGGCGACTACGACCGCCATGCCGCGCGCGCGGCCGAGGTGGCCGCCGACTTTTTCGACGCCGGCCGGGTGCTGCCACGGCTGCTGGAGACCGCCGGGCGATGAGCACGCCGCTGCGCGTCGCGCAGGTGGCGCCGGTGGCCACGTCGGTGCCGCCGCCGCTCTCGGGGTCGATCGAGTCGCTGACGGCCTTGCTCACCGACGGCCTGGTGGCCGCCGGCCACGCCGTGACGCTCTTCGCCACCGGCGAGTCGCGCACGAGGGCGACGCTGCACGCCACCTTCGCGCGCGGGTATCGCGAGGATCCGGAGAACTGGCCGTGGGAGCTCTGCGAGCTCATCAACCTGTCGGCCGCCGTCGAGCGCGCCGCGGCGTTCGATGTCATCCACTACCAGGCGAAGTACCACCCCCTCTCGCTGCCGTTCGGACGCCTCGCCGGTGTGCCGCTGGTGATCACGCTGCACCACGCCCCGGGCGAGCTCGAGGTGGCGCTGTGGGCACGCCACTATCCGGAGACGCCGTTCGTCGCCATCTCGGCGGCACAGGCGCAGTCGATGACGGGGTTGAACGTGGTCGGCATCGTGCCGCATGCGATCGACGTCGCCGCCTTTCCCTTCTCGCCGCACGCGCGCGACTACCTGCTTTTCCTGGGCCGGTTCACCGAGGGCAAGGGCGTGCTGCAGGCGATCGACGTGGCGCGCCGCGCCGGCCTGCCCCTGGTGATCGCGGCGGAAGCCAACGACTACTACCGGGAGAAGGTGGCGCCGCTCGTCGACGGCGCGCACGTCATCTACGCCGGCGAGGTGGCGGACAAGGCGAAAGCGGCACTGCTCGGCGGCGCCCGGGCGCTGCTCTACCCGGTACAGGCTGGCGAGCCGTTCGGGCTGGTGCTGGCAGAGGCCACGACCTGCGGTACGCCGGTCGCGGCCCTCGATCGCGGCGCGGTGCCAGAGGTCGTGGAGGACGGCGTGACCGGCGGCGTGTTCGACTCGCTCCAGGCGCTGGTGGCTGGGCTGCCGCGGGTGCTCGCGCTCGACCGTCGCCGTGTGCGCGCGGTGGCGGCAGAACGCTTCAGCGTCGAGCGGATGGTCGCCGGCTATGCGGCCGTGTACCAGAGCCTCGTGGGACGCCAGGCACCGGGCCCGGGCGTGGCCGGCCGATGAAAAGCGAATCGCACGATTTCGACGGGCATTCTCTGCTGGCGATCTTCGCCCACCCGGACGACGAGTCGCTGGCCGCCGGGGGCCTGCTCGCGTGCTGCGCGGCTCGTGGCGCGCGCGTGTCGCTGCTCTGCCTGTCGCGTGGCGAAGCGGGTCGCGGCGACGCGGTCGACCTGGGCGCGGCGCGCGCCCGCGAGCTCGACGCGGCGGCGGCCGCGCTCGGTGTCTCCGACGTGCTGTTGCACCGGCATCCCGACGGCATGCTGCCGTGGCTGCCGGCCGGAACGCTCGAGCGCGACATCCGGGCTGCCATCGTCGAGCGCCAGCCGGAGGTCGTCGTCACCTTCGGCGAGGACGGCCTGTACTGGCACCCCGATCACATCGCCACCTGCGACGCCACCAGCGCCGCCGTGACCGCACTCGGCGGCGCGGCGCCCGCGCTCTATTACGTCACCATGCCGCCCGGCCAGATGCGCGCCGTGCTCGACGCCTCCGCACCGCGCCTGCCCGCGGGCGCGCGCCACGACCTCCTCGGCATCGACGACGCCGACGCTTTTGGAGCGGCCGCGGCGGCGCCGACACTGATTCTGCACATCGGCCGGTATGCCGTCCGCAAGCTGGCGGCGCTCCAGTGCCATCGTACCCAGGTGGCCGGCGGCCCCTTCGATCGTCTCGAGCCGAACGAGGCCGAAGCCCTGCTCGGCGTCGAGCACTACCGGCGCGCCGAGGTCGGCGCCCAGGGCCCGGCGTTCATCGAGCGCCTGGCCGGGCCGGTGCCGGAGACCGCGTAATGGACGTATCCCTGCTCGACGTGCTCCGCTGCCCCTTCTGCGGCACGGTGCTCGATCTCGTCGATAACGGCGCCCTCGTGCGCGACGGTTCGCGCGTCCGCTGGGGCGTGCTCGGCTGCCAGTGCTGCGCCTTTCCGGTCATCGACGGCATCCCGGTGCTCGTCGCCGACGACACGACACGCGCGGCCATGCACGCGATGGAGGCCGGGCGCACGGAAGAGGCGCTGGCCGGGCTGCTCGGTCTCGACGCCGCGGGCGCCGCACGGCTGCGCACGCTGCTGCAGGACGGGACGGCCACCTATCGTCAAGCCCTCGACGTCATCAGCCCCGACGCGGAGGGCACCTACTTCGTCTATCGCTTGTCCGATCCCACCTTCGTGCTGGCCGAGACGCTCGTGCGCGTAATCGGGCGGGAGCGCGACCGGGCCGGCCGTGTGATCGATCTCTGCGGCGGCTCGGGCCACCTCACGCGCGTGCTCGCGGAGACCAGTCCGGAGCCGGTCGTGGTGGCTGACGTGTACTTCTGGAAGCTCTGGCTGGCCCAGCGCTTCACCGCGCCGCACTGCGCGCCGGTGTGCTGCGACGCCAACCATCCGCTGCCGTTCCGCGAGCAGACCTTCTCGACGGTCGTCCTGTCGGATGCCTTTCCCTACATCTGGCACAAGCGCCTGCTGGCGGGCGAGATGATGCGGCTGGCCGGCGCCCGCGGCACCATCGTGATGCCGCACCTGCACAGTGCGCTCGGCTTCAACTTCTCCGCCGGCATGACGTTGACGCCAGCGGCCTACCGGGACCTTTTCGCCGCCCGCCAGCCGCGGCTCTTCCGCGACAGCGATCTGCTCAACGACATCCTCGGACACACCGCCGTGGACCTGTCCCGCGACGTCACGCCCGAGCAGGCTGGCGAGGAGCCGTCGATTACGCTGATCGCGAGCGGCGAGACGGCCGCCTTCCGGGCGCACCCGCTGCCCGACCCGGGAGCGCTCGCCGGCGAACTGTGCATCAACCCGCTCTACCGCATCGAGCCGCACGGCACAACGGCCACGCTGACCCTGGCGTTTCCCACCCCCGAGTACGAAGAAGAGTTTGGCGGCGTTCGCCGCTACCTGCCGGAGTCGCTCACGCTCGACACGGTTCTGCGGCGTCCGCTGCGGCCAGAGCAGTTCGGGTCGGCATACGCCGACCTGCGGCGCCGCCGCGTCCTGCTCGACGCGCCACCACACTACTGCTGACTTCCCGCCTCAAACGGGTCGTAGGGCGGCAACGTGCTCAGCCGGCGGCCCACCCACTGCTGAATCACGACGGCCGGCCGCTCGGCGAGCACGACGGCGGGGTCGACGTTGTACTGCCAGAGATAGAGCGCGCGAGAGAACTGCTCGGAGAGAAACGGCACGAGCGCCGACCCGAAGGAGTCGCGGAAGACGACCGCGCGCGGGCGCGAGCGGTCGTCCTGTTCGGTCACGAGGCGCGCGTCCATCAGCCGGGCATCGGGGACTGCAGGTTCGACGACACGCGCCTGGCGCGGCGTGCGCGGCACGAGCGGCAGGTCTTCTTCGGTCACGTTCGGCGTGATGCCAAGCATGCCGGCCAGATCGAGACCTTCCGTCTCGCGGGTGGCCGCCTCGTACGACGCGCGCGGCGCCAGCGGCGCCACTCGATTCGCGCCAAGCGCCGCCACGATGGCGGTGGCGGCGACGAACGCACCGCGGTCGTTCCAGTGGGTGTCGGTCCGATGATAGACACGCTCGAACGCCTTGGCACGCTGCAGTACCGGCCGCAGGTCGAGCACGTTCACGGTGGAGTGCTCGCGAAGGTAGCGCACGAGCGTGTCAGTGCGCGTCTCGGCGCCGATCGACCGCACCGAGGCGGGCAGCAGTTCCGGGTAGACCGCGTGCTTGTCGGGCGCCAGCACGAAGACGTAGACGATACCGTGGGCCCGCATCCAATCCTGGGTGTGCTGCAACGTACGACGCCAGTGCTCCAGTTCGCTGGGGGTGAACCCCGTGGCCGATGCCATGTCTTCCGCGGCGCCGTCGCCGGCGTAGAACAGCCAGCCATCGCGGCCCACGATGACGTCGGGCGACGCCGACACGCCAAACAGCCGCAGCCGGAGCAGGGCCTGCCACCGCACCAGCCGCGCGCGCAGGCCGAAGTGATCCTCGAAGTAGTGCGACGCGGCCCCTGGAAACGCGCGCAGCGCCTCCCATGTGGCGGGACGGGCGGGCGTCGCGGCCAGTTCACGATTCTCGCCCTGTGGTGTCTCGTGGTCGAGGCCCGCCACCATGACCATGCCTGGCGTGACGATCGCCGCGACGAAGACGGCCGCCAATGTGACCGCCCAGGCCCGATGCAGGCGTGGCGACACGTCAGAACCGGAAGTAGATGAACGGGTTGTAAGTGTGCGCGGCAATCAGCATCACGCAGCCGCCGAAGATCGCCGCCAGCGCGGCCACGGAGAGGGCCGATGCCAGCGCGCCCAGTCGGGGCCCGCCAGGCACGGGCTGTTCGAACCACGCGGCCACGGCCCGCCACACCGGCATCGCCCCGATGATGCCGGCGGCGAGCGCCGCCACGACTTCCGGCGTCAGATACCACCAGACGGTGTAGGGTGTCGGCAGCGCGGGGCTGCCACCGGCCAGCGCGCGCAGCACGCCGAGTGCGGCCGGCAGCGACTCGGCTCGGAAGAACACCCAGCCCACCATCACGACGGCCAGCGTGTAGCCGTGGCGCAGCGGGCGCCAGGCACGGTCGAGCCGCGCGTCGAGGCCGGCCCGCTCGAGCACGAGGAACGCGCCGTGAAAGAGTCCCCACGCCACGAACGTCCAGCTGGCACCGTGCCAGAGTCCGCACAGAAAGAAGACCGTGACCAGGTTCATGTAGATGCGGTGCGGCGGCACGCGGCTGCCGCCCAGGGGCACATAGACGTAATCGCGGAACCACGCCGAGAGTGACATGTGCCAGCGCCGCCAGAATTCCTGCACCGACCGCGCCACGTAGGGATAGTCGAAGTTCTCGCGGAAGCGGAACCCGAACATGCGGGCGAGGCCGATCGCCATGTCCGAGTAGCCGGAAAAGTCGAAGTAGATCTGGAGCGTGTAGCAGACGACGGCCAGCCACGCGGACGTCATGGTCAGCTCGCCCGGTGGCAGCCCGAACAGCCGATCGGCCGGTACCGCGACGATGTTGGCCACCAGCGTCTTCTTGCCGAGCCCGATCACGAAGCGGCGGATGCCGAGTGCGAGGTCGTCGGACGTGACCAGCCGTGCCGAGAGCTGGGTCGCGATGTCGCGGTACCGCACGATCGGCCCGGCGATGAGCTGGGGGAACAGGAGCAGATAGAGCGCGGCCTCGACCGGCCCTTTCTGCGCCACCGCGTCGCGGCGATACACGTCCACGACGTACGAGATGGCGTGGAACGTGAAAAACGAGATGCCGATGGGCAGCACGATCGCGGGCACCGGTACCGCGGCGCCGAGCGGCCGCAGCAGCGCGTTGACGTTCTCGGCGAGGAAGCCCGCGTACTTGAACGTCACGAGCGACAGCAGGTTGAGCCCGACCGCGAGCACCAGCAGGCGCCGCGCCGCCGGCGTCCCGCGAGCCGCGTCAATGGCGAGCGCGGCGCCATAGTTGACCGCGATCGACGCCAGGATGAGCCAGGTGAACGCGCCGCCGCCGCTGGCGTAGAAGACGACGCTGAACGCCAGCAGCAGGACGTTGCGGTGCCCATGTCCGGGGAGGAAGTAGAGCGCGAGCAGGACCGGGAGGAACGCAAAGAGGAACGTGGGCTCCGTGAACAGCACGCGAGCTGATCGTACTCACATCGCCGTGCTGGCGCACCGGCGTCAGAAGCGGCGGACGCCGGCCTCGGTCACGACGGCGTCGAGCCGCTCGTCGAAGGACTCGCGCGGCAGCAGGGCGTGCTCCTGCACCGCCAGGGCCGCGCCGATGGCGACAAACGGCCCGACCCCATCGGCTCGCAGGGCCGCGAGCGTGCGATCGTAGAATCCGCCGCCATAGCCAAGCCGGAAACCGTCGTGGTCGAACCCGAGCAACGGCACCAGCGACTGGTGCGGACGCACGCCCGGCCGTTCGGGTCCCGGCTCGGAGATGCCGAAGCGGGAGGTGACGAGCGCGACGCCGGGCGCCCACGACCGGAACACCAACGGGGCGTGGCGCGCCACGACCACCGGCAGCGCGCAGATGCATCCGCGCGCGTGCAGCGCCTCGAGGAGCGGACGCAGGTCGAGTTCCCCTGCCATCGGCCAGAAGGCCGAGACCACCGTGCCCGGCGGCGGCGCGAACGCGGCCAGGTACTGATCGCGAACCGCCAGCGGTGCCGACGCCGGCTGCGTCGCCATGACCGCTGGCCGCTGGGCGAGGAGTGTGTGGCGGAGCGCCTGCTTCGTCTCGCGCGGGCTCAGATCCAGATGCACTCCCTGGCCACGGCCACACGACGGCGGGAGATATTCCGCGCGCGCGCTATTCCGCGGCCGCCGCGCAAATTGCCCCGCGCCTCCACCGGCCAGCGGCGCCGCTCCGAGCATCGCGGCGCAAAACACGCCCCCGCCGACGTGCCGGCGTTGGCACGTGCTTCGCTCTTGCCCCTGGCATCCAGGCCATTCAGGGAGGTGCCGCCGTGGAGCATGTCGTTCATCAGGTTTTCCTCACCGTCGTCGGGGTCACCGTCACGCTGCTGACCGTCGGGCTGACCGGCGTGATCATCCTGCTCGTCACCGACCGCGACACGTCGCACGCGGATCCGCCTAGGTCAGCGTGAACCGGATGGTGATGTGAATCTCCACCTCCACGGCCGTGCCGTCCTTGGTGCCGGGTGTGAACGTCCACTGCCGCACCGCTTCGACGGCCGCGTCGTCGAGGCCATAGGTGGTGTCGAGCGACTGAGCCACCGTCACCTCGCCCACTGATCCATCGTCGCGGACGACGGCCGACAGTTCCACCACGCCCTGGATTTTCGCATCCATCGCCGCCTGCGTGTAGCGGGGGTTCACCTTGCTGATCGCCGTTGGCAACACGACGCCGGGATCGCTGCCCTTGTAGCGCTGCTCGGGTGCCGCCGCCACGGGGCTTGGCGCGGACGCGACCGCTCGGATCCTGGCAGGCCGCTCCGTGAGGGGCGCGGGCGGATTGTTCGTCGCCGCGGGCACGCCGCCGGTCTCGTTCGCCAGCACCGCGAGACTGCGCTCGGTCTCGCGCACGTAGGCGTTCCAGTCCTGTGTGCCCCCGGCCGCAGCGCCGCGCCGGACCAGCCCGGACGCGATCTGCTCGGCCTCGGCGCGGCTGAAATCGCCAGTGATCACCGCACTGCCGCGGATCATCGACCTCAGCGTCGGTGCCGAGATCACCTTCCCGTTGAGCAGGATGGCGATCGGCCGGCCAACATGGATCTTCGTGGCCTCACCCAGGCGGGTCGAGGCCGCGGACGTGAAGGCGACGTTGATGGAAAAGCGGCCGCCGGCATCGACCACGCTGGCGCCCGTGACGTCGGCACCGGTGACGACGGCCTCGGGGCGCAGGTAAATCCGCTGGCCGGATTCCAGCACCGCCTCGTGCAACCCCGCGGCCGGCTGCGACTCGGCAAGCCTGACCTCGAGCGTCGTGGCACCCGACGAAGACTGCACCAGCGACGGCAGGGCGAGCGGCAGGGCTGACAGCACGGCTGCCGCGGTTCCCGTCATGACGAGGAGCAGCGCGCCGGCGGCGCACGCGAGTCGCAGTCGAGTCATATGAGGCTCCTTGGACAGGTGCTGAAGACGTGATGCGAGATGGCGGCGCCGCAGGAACGCGATCGCCGGGCGTGCCGCATCGCCCGCGCCGGCAAAGTGCACGAGCGCGTCCATATACGCGCGGCGGCTCGACGTCCGACCAACGACGAGCCGATCGACGACCTGTTCCCGGCTCAAATGGATCTGCTCGAGAACCCACCAGACGGCCGGATGAAACCACAGCACCGAGCGCAGCAGCTCCTCGCAGACGATGCCTGGCCAATCGCGCCGCTGCACGTGGAGCAGTTCGTGACAGAGCACCGCCTGCTTCGCGTCCGAGGCAAGTCCGTCGAAGGCCGGCGGCAGCAGGACAACCGGCCGCAGCCACCCGAAAGTGACCGGCTGCGCGAGGTCGTCGCTCAGGCGCACGTCGGCAACCGGGGCCACCGACCGGCGAAGGGCCTCGAGTGCCGGCTCGAGCCGGACCGGCTGACTGCGACGGCGGAGTTGGCGAAGACGTGCGGCGCCGACGGCCAGCCAGAGCAGGCGCACGCCCATCCCCGCAGCGGCCAGCCACGGCACCGCCGCGACGAGCACGCCAGACCATGACGATGGCGCGGGGGGCGGGAGCGCCAGGGACGCCAGAGGCACCACGTCGAAGGTGACCGATGCGGCGGGACCGGCGGGGCTGACATCGGGGATGGCGGGCAGCGCCAGGCACAGCACGAGCACGGCGCGCCAGTACGTCAGGCGCGCCCCCGGCAGCGACAACCCTACCGCCACGGCGGCCAGCGCGGCCACCCCGATGACGATCAGGATTTGCGCGCTGTACACCGCCAGCGCCGTCGTCGCGGCGCTCACGACTCGGCTCCGTCGATGAGCCGCTTCAGCTCGGCGCGATCGGCCTTGGACAGCCGCGTGTCGGCCGCGAGGTGCGCCAGCAGCGGACGCGCGGCGCCGTCGAACACGCGATCGACGAACTCGCGCACCATGGCGGTCAGCACCCGCCGCTCCGGCTGCGCCGGGCGGTAGCGAAAGGCGCGGCCGTGAGGCGCCTTGAGCAGGAAGCCCTTGGTTTCGAGGATGTTCATCATCGTCATCACCGTGGTGTACGCGATGCGGCGGCGCTCGCGCAGAGTCTCGTAGACTTCGCGCACGGTCGCGTCCTTCTTGGCCCAGACCACCTTCATGATGGCCAGCTCCTGCCCGGTCAACGTTGGTGACGGCTGCGTCATGACTACTAATTAGTTAGTACTTAAGACATCGTTGTCAAGCCCGGGCACTCGGGCAATGAATCCGGCCCTACGAAGATCTTCGTTGACTTACGAAGTCGTTCGTAGATAGACTCCGTTTCCGTCATGCCCGCCGCTTCGCTGCCGCGCCCTACCGATGCCGAACTCGCCATCCTGCGTGTGCTCTGGTCGAAGGGGCCCTCCACCGTGCGGCAGGTCTACGACGTCGTCGCGGACGGACGGACGCTCGTCTACACCACGGTGCTCAAGCTGCTGCAGATCATGACCGGCAAGGGCTTGACGACGCGGGAATCGCTCGGCCTGCAGCACGTCTATACCCCCCGCCGCACCGAGCAGGACACGCAGCGGCAGCTCGTGAAGGACCTGCTCGACCGCGCGTTCGCGGGCTCCACGACGCAGCTCGTGATGCAGGCGCTCGCCAGCGCTACCGCGTCGCCGGCCGAGCTGCGCGAGATCCGGCGGCTGCTGACCGCGGCCGAAGGGGTGGTGGCGAAGGAGAAGAAGTCATGAGCGATGCGCAACTGCTCGACGCGGTCTTCCGCTCGATCGGGGCCGCCCTGCTCCACTCGCTCTGGCAGGCGGCACTGCTCGGCGGGGTCACCGCCCTGGCATTGAAGGCGCTCGCCGGCAGCCAGCCATCGGTGCGGTATCTGGTCGCGTGCGCCGGCCTGGCGCTGATCGTCGTGGCTTGGATGGCCACCGCCGGGCAGACCGCGGCACAGATCATCTCCGAGGCCCGCGCCGCGGCGCCCGCCAGCGTCGCCTCCCCAGCGCTCGGGCCGGCCGGCCCCTTTGATTTCTCACCGGCGATCCGCGCGATCTCGCCCGCCGATCTCGACATTGCCGCCCCGTCGTGGCGCGGCCGCCTCGAGGGCTGGGCGATGACCCTCGTTCCCGTGTGGCTGCTCGGCGTCTGCGCCCTGTCGACACGCCTGGCACTGGCCTGGCTCTACGTCGAGCGCATGCGGCGCCGCGCGCTGACACCAGTGGCCGCGGCCGTGGCCACCCGCACGCGCGAGCTCGCGCAGCGCCTGGCCGTGGCGCGGGCCGTGCAGGTCGTGCAGTCGGCCAGCGTGCAAGTGCCGGCGGTGGTCGGCTGGCTGCGCCCGATCATCCTGCTGCCCGCGTGCGCGTTGACCGGCCTCTCGCCCGGCCAGCTCGACGCCGTCATCGCTCACGAGCTCGCGCACGTGCGCCGTCACGACTTCGCCGTCAACATCCTGCAGACGGCCGCCGAAATCCTGCTCTTCTACCACCCGGCCTGCTGGTGGCTCTCGCGCCGCATCCGCGCGGAACGCGAGCACTCGTGCGACGACATCGCCGTCTCGCTCTGCGGCGATCGCCTCGTCTACGCGACCGCGCTGGCCGACCTCGAGGCGCTGCGCAGCAACGCCGTGCTCGCGCTCGCCGCCACCGACGGCCCGCTGCTGCAGCGCGTCCGCCGGCTGCTTTCGCCATCGTCCGCGGCGGCGCGCCCGTCCGGATGGGTCGCCGCCGCCGTGCCGCTCGCGCTCGTCGTGGCGGTGATGGCAAGCGCCACGCTCACCGGCACCGCGGCCTCGCCCGACGCGGCCGCGCAGAACCAGCCTCCCGCGCCGGGCCAGACGATCCCCGCGGGAAGCGGTGTCGTCCGCGGCCAGATCGTGGACGCCCAGTCTGGTCGGCCGGTCGAAGACGCCAGCTACGAGATCACGGGACCGATGGACTCGGCGTCCGGACGCTCGGACGAAAACGGCCGCTTCCAGACGCGCCCGATCATAATCGGCAGCTACACGATGTCGGTTCGCGCCAAGGGCTACGTCATGGGCTGGTACGGGCCTCGCGAATCGCCGTACGGGACACCGATCGACGTTCGGAGCGGCCGGGTGTCCAGCGGCATCGACGTCAAGCTCTACGCCTCCGGCGTGATCAACGGTCGTATTCTCGACGAGAACGGCGAGGGGCTGCGGGGTGTCGAAATCGTCCTCGAGCCGGTCAACGGGCCAACCTTCGGCGGCCGCCGGCCTGGCGCGGCGTTCGCTCAGACCGTCGAGAAGGGCGTCTATCGCATCACCGCGGCGCCTGGCGACTACTACGTCCGCGCCTACGTCGGCGATCCGTTGCCGCCGGGCAAGGACGGCAACCCGCGCACGTTTGTCTCGACGTTCTACCCCGGGGTGCGGGCGATGGAAGAGGGTCAGCCGCTCCGCATCGAGGCTGGACTCGACCTCTACGACATCGACTTCACGCTGGCCAGCGCGGCCCTGCTCCGTGTCAGCGGCCGCGTGGTCGATCCGAGCGGCGACAGCCTGGAAAGCGTTCGCGTCGCGATAATGGCGCTCGAGGGACCTACCACGCGCATGCGCGAATCGTCCGTCGGCGTGGACGCCGAGGGGCGTTTCGAGATTCGCAGCGTCTTACCCGGGAATTACATGCTCAACGTGTGGGACAAGCGCAAGACGTCCCGCTGGGTCGGCGCCATGAAGCACATCACGATCGACGCCGACGTCGAGGACCTCGAGATGCGCGCGGCCACCGGCGCCCTCGTCACCGGCCGCATCGTGCGCGACCCGGCCAGCACCCGGCAACTCGACATGAGCGTGGTCAACCTGCAATTCGAGAAACGGCTGACGCCGAACGGCTTCACGATGGCTGGCGGCACGCGCATCGCGCCAGATGGCTCGTTCGAGACCGAGAGTCCCGGTGGGCTGCTGACGATTGGCGTCGAGAGCCTGCCCGAAGGATGGACCGTGAAGTCGATCCACCTCGATCGCGTGGACATCGATGGCCAGGCCGTGGACCTGAGCGGCGGTACCCGTCAACTCGAAATCGTCCTCACCGACCGGCTCACGACCCTGGCCGGCCTGGTGGTCGACCGCAACGGCCGCCCGCTCAGCGGCTACTCGGTGGTGCTCTTCTCCGATGACGAGAACCGCTGGACGCCGTCGTCGCGGTTCCTGATGGAGGCACGATCGAGCCAGACCGGTCAGTTCCTGCTCAAGGACGTGGCGCCAGGCTCGTATCTGGCGGTCGCACTGCGCGACCTGCCGTTCCGCGCCTGGGTCAATCCCGACGTGCTGGCACGTCTTCAGCCGATTGCCACCAGGCTTCGCGTGGTCGAGGGCGAACAGAAGGTGATTTCGATTCGCGCCTCGGCGACCCCCGACGGCCTCGTGCAGCCGTGAACTGACGCCGGGCGGTTTTCGCGTCGAACCCGCCTCAGCTATCGTTCGGGGCAGGTCTCTAGTCTGGACCTGCCCATGCGGCTGGTCTTAAAGACCCTGAAAGAGGCCGTTCCATGAGGCGGGTCTCAAGACCCGCGGCCACACTGTTACGTGGCCCACCTGTCCTACCCGCCTGACCCTCCCTACCGGGCGCGAAGCGCCCGGCCCTAGTCCCGGCACTCGAAGTTGCGCGCGTCCTGCGGATCGCCGGTGCCCGTGTAGTGTGCGTGCTGCGGGGAGGCGCACAGCGGACGGCTGCGCCCCGGCAGCGCCCGGCCGGTGGCCCGCACGCCGTTCGGCGCGGTGCCCTTCTCCACCCAGTCCACGAGCGCCGTCAGCAAGTCGAACTCGTCGAGCGCCGCCGGACCGCCGTTACAGTGCCCCATGCCGGGCACCATGAACAGCCGGCTCCAGTCCATCACCTTCGCGGCGCCGCCGTTGGCCGCGGTCATGCGCTCGTAGTAATCGAGCGTGTCGAGGGCGGAAAACCATGGATCGCTGACGCCATGGAAGAAGATCAGCTTGCCGCCGTGGTTCGAGAACGTGTTCAAGTTGGTCCAGCGCGAGGCGGCGATGAGCGCCTCAGATGTGTCTGCCGCGGCCGCCGCGGCGCGCGCATCCACGTCCATCGATGACGAGGCGAAGGGCGGGCCGACCGGGTTCAGCCCTCCGTGCAGCAGGCCGGGAATGCCCTGCGTCGAGGCAATGCCGGTGTCGTAGTAGAAGCCGGGATAGACCGGCCGGCCGTGCGAGTCCTTCGGGCCGGCGAATCCCTTCTCGACCGCCACCGCCTGCTCCATCGTCAAGCACGCGTCCGTCTTGGCGCCCTTGCACGCCAGCGTCTTCGGATCGAACTTGCAGGATCGCTGATCGAAGATCATGCCGTCCTTGACGCCGTCGGCGGCATCGCAGGCGTTGAGTGCCCCGTCGATCACGAGCTTCTTGTCCGACTCCGACAGGGCCTGCCGCACCTGCGGCACACCCTGCGGGTCCTTCGGCGCGACGGTATTGAGCATCGTCGCCACCCACTCGTCGCCCAGGCCGGAGAAGTTCGTCCGCATCGCCGGCGCACCGGCGATCACGCCATCGAAGTACAGCGGGTAGCGCTGCGTCATCAGCATCGCCTCGCGCCCGCCGGTGGAGCAGCCGGCGAAGTACGACTTGTCGGGCGGCTTGGCGTAATGGCGCGCGACGACCTGCTTGGCGAGCTCCGCCACGCGGCCCACGGCCTGATATGCGAAGTCGAGGCTCGCCTGCTGCTCGGCCATGAAGCTGGCGTCGAACACCTGCCCCTGGTGCCCGCTGTCGGTGCTCGCCACGGCAAAGCCGCGCGCCAGCGCCGGGTTGCCTGCGGTCGCGACCGCGCCAAGCGGGAATCCGACGTTGCCGTTCAAGCCGCCGCCGCCCTGAAACAGGAGGCGCCCGTTCCAGCTTTCCGGCAGCGCCAGCGCGAAGCCGATGCCGTAGCTCTTGCCATCCGCGCCTGTGCGCCGATCGAGCACGCCGTCGAGCCGACAGTACGCCGGCAACGGCACCGCCGGAGGCGCCTGCGGATTCTGACTCCCCGGCGACGTGCTGCCCGCCGGCACCCACCCGGCCTTGGTGATCGACAGCGCCAGGCCTGGAATCTGGAGTGACGTCAGAGCCGCGCACGCCGCCGCGTCGCGGTTGACGTTCTGGGCCGCGGCGGGAGACACGAGACTGGCGCCGGCAATTGCGGCGAGGAACCCGGTGGCAGCAGCAAATCGCATGCGCGGATTCTAGTGCGTTCTTACCCGCCCTAACCCCCTACCCGCCTTACCCGCCCCACCCGCCCCACCCGCCCCATCCGCCTTACCCGCCCTACCCGCCCCACCCGCCTTAGTCGACCCCGTGCGGCGACGGCTGCAGCAGCGGCAGGGGCTCCGACGGGACGCCGTTCACGGTCAGCCCGTTGTGCATGAACGACACCGCGCCGTTCACGAAGGCCGCCGGGAAATTGAGCACCGGCGCCGACACGGTGTTGAGCGCCTCGACGTGCTCCGGCGGCAGCACGAGGTCCAGGGCCGCGAGGTTGGCGTCGAGCTGATCGAGGTGGCGCGCGCCAATGATGGTCGAGTCGACACCCGGTCGCGACTGCACCCAGGCCAGCGCCACGGATGCCGGCGTGGTGCCAAGCGCGGTGGCTGCGCGCGTCACTTCGTCGAGGATGGTGAACGTGCGGGGTGTCAGGCGCGACAGCGCCCGCGCGCCGCGGTCCGAGGCAGCCGAGGCCGCGTCCTCACGCCGGAACTTGCCGCTCAACACGCCGCCGGCAAGCGGCGACCAGGGCGTGATGCCGAGTCCGAGCTCACGTGCCATCGGCACCAGCTCGCCTTCGACCGTCCGCTCGAGCAGCGAGTACTCGATCTGCAGCGCGACCAGCGGTGTCCAGCCGCGGAAGAGCGCCATCGTCTGTGCCTGCGCCACCTTCCAGGCCGGAGTATCCGAGAAGCCGATGTAGCGCACCTTGCCGGCGCGCACGAGATCGTCGAGCGCTCGCATCGTCTCGTCGATGGGGGTAAAACGATCCCACACGTGCAGCCAGTAGAGGTCGATGTAGTCGGTGCGGAGGCGCCGCAGCGACTGTTCACACGAGGCCACCACGGCCTTGCGGCTAGCGCCGCCGCCGTTCGGATTGCGCCGCGAGAGGTTGCTGAAGAACTTCGTGGCGATGACGATCTCGTCGCGACGGGCGCGGTCGTGGGCGATGTAGTTGCCGATGATGCGCTCGGAATGGCCGCCGGTGTAGCCGTTGGCGGTGTCGATGAAATTGCCGCCGCGCTCGAAGTAGCGCGCCATGATGGCGTCCGATTCGGTGACCGTGGAACCAAAACCCCAGTCTTCCCCGAAGGTCATCGCGCCCAGGCAGAAGGGGCTGACACGGAGCCCGGAGTGGCCAAGAGTCACGTAGTGATCGAGTGGCATTGGATGTCCTCTCGCGGCTAGGCCACCGCGGCAATCGCCTCGGCCGCGGCCTCGGCACCGCCTTCCCGACGAACGACGGCGGCCGTAGCCGCGGCGCGCTCGCGGTAGCGCGGATCGTCGAGCAGTCGACGCAGCTCGGACGCCACGCGGGCGGCGGTGTAGCGCTTGGGATACAGCGTCCGGGCCACGCCGAGGCGCGTCACCCTGAACGCATTGTCGGGCTGATCGTGGCTGTGCGGCACGACCAGCATCGGGCAGCCGCCCCGCAGCGCCTGCGCCGTGGTCCCCGCACCACCCTGGTGCACAACGGCGCGCGCCCGCGGAAAGAGCAGTTGGTGCGGCGCCCGGTCCACGAGCAGCACGCCGTCGGACACGCGCGCCGGGATGTTGGCGGCGAAGCCGCCGGTCAGCAGGACGGCACGGACGCCGAGACGGGCGGCCGCTTCGGCACTCTCGTGATAGAAGCGGCCGGCGGCCCCGACCGCCGACGAGCCGAGGGTGAACACGACCGGTGGCGGGCCCGCAGTCAGGAACGTGTCGAGTTCCGGAGGGAGCACCGCCGGGCCGTTGTAGAACACGAACCCCGTGGTCCGCATTCCCGGCGGCCAATCTGGCTGCGGCTGCGCCATCACGCGCGAGAACAGCCCGAGGTTGAGGTGCGGTGAATACTGACCTTCGATCATCGGGTTGCCGCCCGGCGGCAGGCCATGCCGCGCACGCAGATCGGCCAGTGGCCGGGTCCATTTCGCGGTCTCGCGGCGCACGAATCCCATCAGCCGCCGGCGCAACCAGGGCCAGGCGCGCATCACCCCCGCCGCGACCGGCAGCGCCGGCAACACCGGAAAGTCACCGTCCGAGAAAAGCGAGAGCGGCGCCAGGATGGTGCCGACCCACGGCATCCGCCTGCCCGCGCCGACGGCGGGCGTGCAGAAGGTCAGCGGGTGACTGACCAGAACATCGGCGCCGTCCGCGAGCCGCACGGTCTCGTCGTAGGTCTGCTCGAGCGCGGGGAGCACGAATTCCTTCACCACCACCTCGCCGCCGGTGCGTGGATCCATCACGCGTTTCAGTGCCGCCTCGTCGCGCAAGTTCACGTCGGGCCCGAGCGGCTGGAACTCGAGGCCCTCCTGCTCCACTGCCGGCCGGTACGACGCCGAGGTGGCGACGACGGGCCGGTGGCCGCGATCGCGTAAGGCACGGGCAAGCCCGATGTAAGGGTAGAGGTCGCCGTACGAACCGAGGCACGTGATGAGGATGCGGCGCGACACGGCCGGGAAATGCTATCACCCCGTGCGCGCCGCGGGCGCTTCCATTAGGATCGGCGGGTGACCGCTTCGCTGTCGCGCGACGCCGCGTGGGCGCTGCTCACCGAGTGGACCAAGAGCGAGAGCCTGCGTAAGCACGCGCTCGCGGTCGAGGCTGCTGTCCGCGGCTACGCGCGCTCTGCGGGCGAGGACGAGACGGCGTGGGGCATCGTCGCGCTCCTGCACGATATGGACTACGAGCGCTATCCCTCGCTCGAGGAACATCCGTTCCGCGGCTGCGAAGAGCTGACGCGACTGGGATACCCCGACTGGGTGACGCGCGCGATCCTGTCGCATGCCAGCTACTCCGGCGTGCCCCGCGAGAGCGCGCTCGAAAAGACGCTCTTCGCCTGCGACGAGATGGCCGGATTCGTCACCGCGGCCGCGCTGGTACGGCCGTCCAAGAGCGTGCTCGACCTCGAAGCGCCGTCGGTGATCAAGCGCATGAAGGACAAGGCGTTCGCGCGCGCCGTATCGCGCGACGACCTCCGCGAGGGCGCCGCCGTGCTGGGGCTTCCGCTCGAACAGCACGTCACCAACGTGATCCAGTTCATGCGGGAGGAAGCCGACGCCCTCGGGCTGCGCGGATCGGTTTAGACGATCAGCGTGAACTCTGGGGCGGGTCTGAAGACCCGCGGCCACATTCAATGGCGTAGCGATGTCGGCTCCATCTGCATTCTTTCAGCGGAGCGGCGGGGCATGAGTGTGTTCTGCGGGCCGACTGCGAGCGGCGCGAGCGCCAGCGAAAGAAGAAAAACGGCAAGCGTTGCGCGTCAAGGGCAGATCGCGCGCGAGACGTTTTTCCGCGGCGTCGAGCCGGAGGCCGGCGGAACACACTCATGCTCCGACGCGATGTGAATCGATCTTTTGGGGCGGGTCTGAAGACCCGCGGCCACATTCGCGATCCAGACTACCTGGCCGGCGCCGGCGGGTTCTTCACCGCGGAGTCCCAGTGCTCCTGGACGAGGCCACCGTCCACGCGCACCATGTCGAACCAGTAGGCGGGGTACGTCTTCTTGGCATCGTCCGGATCCATGTTCTCGCGTTTGAACATCATGAACACGTAGGAGCCGCTCACGATCGTCAGCTCGGGCTTGTCCTTCCACTCCGCCTTGATCGGCTCGGGCTTGCGGATGCGACTGAAGAACTCGACGAACGCCGCACGCCCCGTCGGCACGTTGGGGTTGTGCTGGATGTAGGTGGGGGCCATCACCTTCTCGGCCAGTTCCACGTGTCCGTACTGCAGGATGTCCTTGAACTCGACCGTGGCAATTTCGAGGTTCTTCTTCTCCTGCGCCGACAGGTCGAAGGTCACCTTGTCGTAGTCGATGCCGTCGGGCGCGCCGCCGTAGGGAACCTTGGGCTGCTTGAGGGCCCAGTCCCAGTGCTCCTGCACCTTCCCGTTCTGCAGCCGCAGCAGGTCGTAGGTGTTGTACTTGTAGGTCTTGGACGGGTCGGCCGGGTCCTTGCCTTCGCGCTCCCAGATCACGACCACGTAGTCGCCTTTGGCGAAGGCAACGGCCGGCGGTTGCGCCAGGGTCGGCTGAATCGGGACTGGCGGCCCCAGCGAGCCGAAGAACTTTACGAAGCCGTCGCGCCCCGTCTGAATGTTGATATTGTGCTGAATGTAGTTCTCGGCCTGGTACTTCGGCGCCAGCTCGAGGTGCCGGGACTGGATGACCTCGCGCCACCAGTCGAGCACGAACTGCAAATTGGCCTGTTCTTTCGCGTTCATCGCCGCCTGGGCACTCGCGGCCCCCACGACGGCAACCGTTAGCGCGGCAGTGAGCACGCAGCGTCCGGTCCAGTTGTGCATCGTCGCCTCCTTGCGTCGTCGCCCGAGGACGGTCCCGAGGACCGGAGGAGCATACGCCAACCCGTTGAAAGACAGCGGTCCAGTTTGTAAATAGGAAACGGCCGGCGGGATTCGCCGGGGGCGAGCAGCGGGGAAGAGGCCGAAACAGCACGCCGGAATGGGCTCGAACGCGACAGGGCGTGGCACACGGGTTGCTCTTCAGCAGCTGACCAATGTCTGCGCCGGAGGCCACATGGGCACCTCTACCTTGATCTCGACTGGACGAACGCTGAACGCCGCTGCGCGCGCTCGACTGCGCCGCCTGGCCGCGCTCGCACTCGTGGCGGCACTTTCCGCCGGGTGCGCGAGCGCCAGCAGGTCGGGCCGCCCGGCAACCGACGACAGCGGCATCTCGACCCGTGTTCGAACCGTGCTGCTGAACGACCCGCAGGTGGCCGCCGGCAACATCAACGTCACCGCCAGCAACGGGGTCGTGACGCTGTCGGGCCGGGTGCGCTCCGAAGCGGAACGCGACCGAGCCGTCGCCCTGGCCCGCCAGACCTCGGGCGTCAGCGACGTCCGCTCCGAACTCGCCGTCGGGCAACCCTGACCCGAGCGCCGACGGATCGCCTCATGCCCGCTCCGCTGCTCCGCGCCGGCCCCGCGCTCGTCGCGCTTCTGATCGCGGCGTCCGCGGCCGGAGCGGCGTTTGCCCAGGCACCGGCCCCAGCGGCACCGGCGGCGCAGACACCCGCGCAGGCCCCCGCGCAGACGCCGAACGGCCTGCCGCCGCGTCCAGATCCGCGCAGCGTCCCGCGCCCCGCCGCAGCGAAGATCAAGGTGACGAGCTTCAAGATCGACGGCGCCAAGAACCTGGGGGCCGGTCGTCTGAAATCGGTGCTGGGCACGCACGCGAGCGGCTGGCTCCCGTGGGGGCGCAAGCGGTACTTCGATCGAGCCGTGTTCGAGGCGGATCTGCGGCGCATCGAAGCCTATTACCAGGATCGCGGGTATCCCGACGCGAAGGTTGCCGCATTCGACGCAAAGCTGAACGACACCCAGGATGCGATCAGCATCTCGATCACCGTCAACGAGGGTGAGCCGCGGATCGTCGAGCGCATCACGCTCGAGGGCTTCGACGTGCTGCGGCCAGGCGCCCTCGCGGCGCTTCGCCGCCAGCTGCCGCTGCAGCCGGGCGCGGTGGTGGACCGCGCGCAGGTGACCGCCACACAAACCATGGCGGCGCGCGCCCTGCAGGATCGCGGGCATCCCTTGGCGCTGGTGTCGACCGAAGAAACGCCGGTGCCGGCGAAACAGGTCACGCTCACGCTGCGAGCATCGCCGGGGGTCGACGCGCTGTACGGCCCGGTGACGGTGAGCGGCAACGTCAGCGTGGGTGACGACGTCATCACGCGTACGCTCGCGTTCAAGCCGGGGAACCGCTTCAGCCTGGCGACGATCCAATTGAGCCAGCGGCGGCTGTACGAACTGGGGCTCTTCCAGCTCGCCACCGTGACGCCACGGACCGAGGAAGTGGCTGACGGCCTGGTGCCGGTGCACGTCACGGTGGCAGAGGCCAAGCACCGGCAGATCCAGCTGAGCGCCGGCTACGGGTCGGAAGAACGCCTCCGCGGCCGGGCGGAGTGGAAACACGTGAACTTCTTCGGGGGCGCGCGCACGGCGACGGTGGAGGGCAAGTATTCGTGGCTCGAGCGCGGCGTGCGCGGCAGCTTCAAGCAGCCCTACCTGTTCAGTCCCAAGGTCTCAGTCACGCTCACAGGGCAGTCCTGGTTTACGGACGAACCGGCCTTCCAGCTCGACACGAACGGTGGGCGCGCCATGATGACCTACGAGTTGGGCCAGCGCAACCCGGTCACCGGCCGCGGCGGACGGTCCCAGGTCTCGGTGTCGGTCATCGGCGAGCGCGACGACTACGTCATCGAGCCCTGGGCCCTCGCCGACCTCACAGTGCGGAGTGAGCTCATTGCCCTCGGCCTCGACCCGCGGCGGGGAGAGGCGCACGGGTTCCTCGGCGCCATTGCGCTCGACTACCAGCGCAGCACCGCCAACAACGTCCTCGATGCCAGCAGCGGTTACACACTCCTCGGCCACGTCGAGCGTGCCGGAGCGTGGCTGCCCGGCGATTTCGATTACACGGAATGGAGCGTCGAGGCCCGGCACTACCGCCGGATCTCGCGCATCGGGGTACTGGCGAGCCGCGGACGCCTTGCGACCATCGATCCAGACGGGCAGTTCGGCGAGTTCGGCGAGGTCGGCGTGCCGTTCTTCAAGCGCTACTTCCTGGGCGGCTCGAACAGCCTGCGCGGCTGGGGGCGCTTCGAGGTCGCGCCGCTCAGCGCGTCGGGTCTGCCGATCGGAGGATTCAGCCTTCTCGAAATGTCCGCGGAGTTCCGGGCGCCGCTCTTCGGCAAAGTATCGGGCGTGCTGTTCGCCGATGCAGGAAGCGTCGCGTCCGCGCCCCGGGACGTTGAGCTCAGAGATCTGCGCTACGACGCGGGGGTGGGCCTGCGCTACCTGACGCCGATCGGTCCGGTCCGAGTCGATTTCGCCCGGCAGCTCACGCCCATTCCCAATCTGCTGGTGGACGGTGTCCCCGAGACCAAGCACTGGCGCATCCATTTCAGCCTCGGGCAGGCATTCTGATGCAACGCTGGGTGCGCCGCACCGTGAAGACAGTCGCCGGCCTCGTGCTGGCTGTGGCTGTCCTCGTCGCGGCGGCCCTTGTCGCCACGCAGACCGCCTGGTTCCGCGACTGGGCCCGCAGCTTCGGCGAGCGTCAGGCCGCGCGGCTGCTGAACGGCGAGCTGCGCATAGGGCGTCTGGATGGCAACCTGTGGTCGGGCGCCACGCTCACCAACGTCGCCATTACGCAGGATGGCCGCCAGGTGGTCACGGTCGAGCGCGTCCGCGTCACCTACAACGTCCGTCAACTCCTGTCGCGCAACTGGCGGTTTCCCGAGATCACGCTCACCCGCCCTTCAATCGTGCTGATCCACGATGCCTCCGGGTGGCGGATTGCCAACCTGCTACGGCCGCGACGCAACGATTCCACCGCGGCGCAGCCCGTCCAACTACCCTCCCTCGTCATTGAGCAGGGCACGGTGACCATTGAAGACGCGACCGCGCGCGACGACGTGCGCTGGCCGCACGAGGTGCAGGACCTCGACGGCGACTTCGGGCTCACCCTGTCGCGCGGCCTCACCGACCTCACGATCCGCAGGGCGTCGTTCGACACCGCACAACCGGCACTCGCCGTGGCGGAGCTCTCGGGCCACTGGATCGCGCGCGACGGCAGCCACGAGGTGCGCGATCTCCATCTCCGAAGCGCGGCCAGCGCCATCGATGGCCAGTTCGTGTACGGGCCCGCGGCCGAACCACGGCAACGGTCGGCCATCACGACCCGCCTGCTGCTGGCGCCACTCGACCTCACCGAGTTCAAGGGTCTGGTGCCCGCGCTCGATGGCCGTCCGCTGGTGTTGAGCGGGTCGCTCAACGCCGAAGGCCCGCTCGACGCCGTGGCCATCAAGGCCAACCTCACCGATCCGCAGGCGGGCGGCGTGCGGGCCGACGTCGTGCTGGCGTCGAGCGGCACGTTGCGCACCATTCGTGGCCAGGTGGACACGACGCGGCTCGATCTCGCCGCCGTCCTGAAGGACCGCGCGCTCACAAGCCGGTTGACGTCGAGCGACCGCCTCGATCTGGCCTTTGCCGATGGCTGGTCCTGGGAGCGGCTCAGCGGCACCGTCGGCCTGCAGTCGTCGAACTCCACCATCTGGGGCTACCGGTGGGACACGGTCAGGGGCACGGTACGAATCGCGCGAAAAACCCTGACTCTCAACGGCGCCGTCCGGGCCTACGGCGCCAGCGCGACCGCGAAGGGCACCATCGAACCATCGGCGCGCCCCGTCCGCTACGCGCTGGCCGGCCACATGGACAGTGTCGACGTGCGTCGGCTCCCGAAGCAGTTGCCCCTGCCGCCGCTCGAGAGCCACCTCGCGGGAGACTACATGGTGGCCGGGGCCGGCTCCCGGCTCGATGCCTCCGCCATGTTCGGCGGCGTGACGATCGAGGGCACTGATGTGGCGGCCGGCGCCGTGGGACGCTTCACTAATCTCGATGGCACGCTGCATTACGGCTTCACCGGCCACATCGCCGGCGCCGACATGCAGCGCTGGGGCCGGGTGCTCGACCTGCCGTCGATCAGCAGCGACGACTACGCTTCGAGCTTTACCGGGCAGCTCTCGGTGGACGGGTCGGGATCGTCGCTCGACGCCCTGGTCATCGACGCCAGCGCGCAGCTCGAGCCCTCCACTGCATTTGCCGCGGCGTTCGGACCGGCAGACGTCACGGCACGCGTCGCCAATCGCACGCTGACGGCGTCCTACCGCGGCGCGGCCGGTGGATTCGACGCCGAACGGCTCACCGGCCGGAAGGACCTCGCCGGCAGGGTCAGCGCCACGATCGACATGCAGGGCACCCTGACCCACATTGGCGAGCCCTTCGATCTCGAACACCTGTCGGCACGCGGCAGCGCCGTGCTCGATCCCTCCACCATCGGGCCGCTCGTCCTCGACACGGCCCGAGTCGAGGGCAGCCTGAGCGGACGCGAAGCCGACATCACCGTGTTCGAGGCCAAGGGGCCGAGCGTGACCGCCACCGCCAGCGGACGGCTGGCGCTCGGCGACGGCGGCCAGTCGAACCTGACCTACAACGTCTCGCTGACCCGGCTGGCCGACATCGGGCCGCTCGTCGGCCGCATGCTCGACGGCCGCGTGCTGGTGGACGGCACCATTACGGGCAACCGCGCCGACCTGGCCTCGAAGGGCACCGCCGTCTTCTCGGGCATCAAGGTCGACGACACCTTCGACGCGCTGACGCTCAGCGCCGCGTTCGACGCGCACGTGCCGAACCTCGACTTCGGCGCCATCACAGCCGACCTGAAGACCGACGCGACACTGGCCACCGTGGCCGGCCGATCGATTCCAAGCCTGCAGGCGACGGTGGCCTACGCCGACAATCGCTTCAAGTTCGACGCGACCGTCAACGAGACCGGCCGCACCATCACCGCGGCCGGCGACCTGGCGCTGCTCGAAGGCGGCCGCGAGGTGACGATCAACCGGGCCGCGCTGACGGCGGGACCTGCCACCTGGGCCCTCGCCGATACCGGGCCGGTGCGCCTGCGCATCGAGAACAATCTCCTCACCCTGCCGCAGCCGGTGACGCTCATCAACAACGGGCAGGAGCTCTCCGCCGAGGGCACGCTGGCCCTCACCGACGACGTCACCGGCTCGCTCGACGTCACCATCTCTGGCGTCAATCTCACCGAGCTCGGTGCCCTGTTCCTCGTCAACCGTCAGCTCGCCGGCACGCTCACCGGCGACGCCCGCATCAGCGGCAGCGCCGCCACCCGCAATGTCGTCGGCAACATCAAGCTGCTGGCCGGCATCGTCGACGGCTACGCCTTCCAGTCGCTCGATACCCTCGTGAATTATCGCAACGAGCGCGCGCAGGTGGATGCGATCCTGATTCAGTCGCCGACGTCGAAGCTCGAAGCCACAGGCAGCATTCCGTTTTCCGTGACGCGCGGCGTGCTCACCGACCAGCCGATGACGCTCGACATCACGAGCGCCGGGATCGACCTGGCGGTGCTCGAGGCCGCCAACGCCGGCCTGGTCAACGCTGCGGGCCTCCTGGTGGTGGACGTGCACGTCGCCGGCACGGGCAGCGACCCGAAGGCCAGCGGCTCCGTCCGCGTGCAGCAGGGGGCGTTCACGGTGGCGGCCACCGGCGCCACCTACACCAACGCCAGCATCGATGCGACGCTGCAGGGCCAGGCCCTGCAGATCACCCGCCTGCAGATCTTCGACAGCAACGGCGACGCGCTGCAGGGGACGGGCCGCGTCCAGGTCGAGAACCGCGCCGTGCGCGACATCGAGTTCGTCGTCACTGGCAACGACTTCACCGTGCTCGACAACGACTTCGGTCACGTGTCGGTGGACATCAGCCTCAACCTCTACGGCACGATTCGGGCGCCCAAGATCGCCGGACTGGTGCGGCTGCACTCGGCCAGGCTCGAGGTCGATCAGATCCTCGATCGATTCGGCTCGTCGCCTTACGAGCCGGTGGCGCAGCCAGACCCCACCGCCAAAGCGCCCGCGCCCGGCGAGCTGTCGCTGCCGCTCGGCATGAACCTCGTGATCCAGGTGCCCGACAACCTGATCCTGCGCGGGCGCGGCATCCGCACCAGCAGCAGCGCCGTGGGGCTCGGCGACGTCAACCTCACCGCCGGCGGCGACTTCACGCTGGTGCGCGAAGGCACGGCCCCGCCGGTCTTGATCGGCACCATCGAGACCGTGCGCGGCAACTACGACTTCCAGGGCCGGCGCTTTCAGGTGCTGCGTGACGGCACCATCACGTTCCGCGGCGAGACGCCGATCGATCCGGCGCTCAACGTCACCGCCGAGCGCGTGATCTCGGGTATCGCCGCGCACGTCACGGTCACCGGCAGCATGCGCGAGCCGCAGGTCGCGCTCTCGAGCCAGCCCCCGCTCGACCAGGCCGACATTCTGTCGCTCATCGTGTTCAACCAGCCGGCAAACCAGCTCGGCCAGGGCCAGGCCATCAATCTCGGCGAACGCGCCGCGCAGCTGGCCGGCGGCTTCGTGGTCACGCCGCTGGCCGACACGCTCGGCCGCGCCCTCAACGTGGACGTCTTCGAAGTCGATCCGTCCGGGGACCAGGGCGAGGGGCCGACCGTCACCGTGGGCCAGCAGGTCGGCGAGCGACTGTTCCTCAAGTTCCGGCAGATCTTCGGCACGCGTGATGTCAGCGAGTTCCAGCTCGAATACCAGCTCGCCGACTTCCTTCGCCTGCAAGGCTCGTTCGCCGAAGGCCAGACGTCCGCGAACCGCTCGCTCACTCGCCGCGTCGAGCGCGGCGGCATCGACCTCGTCGTCTACTTCAGCTACTAGTGGCGCCTCAGACTGGCGAGCCGCTGCGGCTCGGCCGATGGCTCGGTGATCTACACCGTCCTGCGCGAGCAGGAGGCGGGCGCCCTGCGCCCTGCAGGTCACTCCCGGTGGTAGCGGGTGTCGCACAAGACCAGCTCGTTCTGAGGGGTGAACGAATAGGTACACGTACGTTCGCGGATTGTGCCGCGGAACACGACCTGATCGCCCCTCACTTCGAACTTGCCGTTGTCGTCCACACCAACCACGCCGCCGAACTGCCCGAAACCGGAGTTGCTCACGCGGGAAAACGTTCCATCCGCCCGCAACTCCAGGATGACACCGACGGTGCGCCAGCTTCCGAGCAACGCATTCGCGGTGCCGGACGAGGCCAGCTGCCGCGGAGGCAACGACGCTTCACTCCGGGTCGAGGCGCGCGGCAGGAGCGAGGACGGCGGCGGCTGCTCGAAGGGCATGCGACCGACGATGAAGGTGATTCGATCGGCCTGGCGGCTGGCGAGCACACGAGTAGGCTGCTTGCCCGGCGTCAGCAGCAGAACGACCACATCCAGCGGCATGTCAGCCACCAGGTAGGTCATCTCCCCGGACACACCCGCTTCGGAAATTCGCAATGAGCTCTGCGCTCGATCGGTTGGGTGGTTGCTGAGATAGATGTGATAGGTATCGCAGTCCGTCGACGAATCGAGCGAATCGACGGAAGGACTGCCGCCAGGGCCCCCTTTGAGCCTGAAGAAGAAGTTGCACGCAATCGAAGCCTGGTCTCGGCGCGACTGGCCCGCCAGGGCGACTGGCGCTGCAAGGCCGACGAAAGCACCGATCAGTACCACCAGCACAGCTGGCACGGAAACGAGGCGACGGATCTCTCGAAACATTGGTCCTCCTGACGAGAGGCGACGGCGGCTTGCGTGCCCCGCGTCGACGGCCCTCGGACGGTACATCGCGAGTCGCGGCCGAAGTGTTACGCCGGGTCGAGAAGAGGGTCGATCCCTCACGGGACACGAAAGCGATAGTCGGCGACTACCGTGCCATCCGCGGTCGAGACCGTCGCCGCGTAGTCATCCGCTGTCAGCACTCCAGCCGGAATAGTCGCAACGAGGCGGCCGGCGGAAGGCACGAGACCTGCCTCGCCCCAGACCTGCGCGTTTCGTCCCCCAACGCGTCGCACGACCACGCCATAGCCAGGGGCAGCGAGCCCTTCCGGCAACTGCAGGTGAAGGGCCACGGGCAACCGCTCCGTGATGGCCAGGACGGGGTCGATGCCGCCGCTCGAGCGCAGCGTCTGCTCGGGCAGGACCAGGAACGGCCGTGGTGCGCCGGCGGGAGATGGCGTGGCCGCGCGCTGAGCCTGCTCGCGTTCACGAGCCACCAAATCCGCGATGTCCCCGCGCAAGCTATGTGTCTGCAGGGCGAAATAGATCGCGGACCCCAACGAGATCAGCACACTGGCAGCGGCCGCAAGGCCTGACCACTGGCTCGTCCAGCGCCTTTTCTGCACGACGGGGGCACGCACCGGAGCGGGCGCGGCGAGATCGCTGGTGTCCAGGGGCGCGTCGGCCGCTGACGGGCCGAACCGCCGCGCAAGTTCACGCGTCAAGGCAACGCGACGCTGGCGAGCGGGTATGTCGACGAATCGAGCGAGTGCCAATGCGTCGTCGGCCGAAGCCGTTCCGCGCACGTACTCCTCGATGAGCTCGTCCTCCGTCAACTCGATCGCGTCGAACCACGATTCATCCTCAACGACGCGTTCTTCCAACTGGGCGACAGCCGCAGCGTCCAGAGTCCCAAGCAGATAACGGCGGATCAGCATCCGTTCGTCGGGCGATGGTGGCATGTGAGCCTGCGTCACGATATCGCGCCCATGAGTCTATGGCGGAGGCAGCGGCTTCAGGCAGTCGCCGATCCGTTCGGACACCCGTTGCTTCAATCGGAAGACACGGACGCGCAGGGCGGGACTTGCAATCTCCAGCGCCTGGGCAAGGCGTACCCGATCTCGGTTGTTTCCCCCGTAGTATTCGACCAGCAGCGCACGCTCACGGGGCGCCAGGGCCTTCAGGACTTGCTGGAGACATTCCGCCTCGGGAGACCGATCAACCGGGTCTTGCGCACGGTCGAGGAGTCCATCCGGCAGCTCGACCTCTCGCTTGCTGCTCTGCCTGCGGAAATATTGAAGACGGACCATTCGGGCAATCCCGAACATCAAGGGCTCAGGAGTCGGATATGGAGGCAAGTCGAGACGACACTTCGAGGCCGCGGTCATCACGACGTCCTGAACCAGATCGTCGACGTCCTCAGGCACGACTCCACGCTTGCGGAAGAACAACGCCAGGTCCCGCTGTACGGTATTCAACCTGTCCTGCGCGGCTGCCTCGTCTTCCGCGAACCACGCGAGCAGACGAGCGAAGCCGTCGGCGGAGGCTCGTGATGTTGTCATCGCAATCGGCCGAACGCGATCGACGATAGCTCATGCGATGCTTCCTCGCGAAGACATGTCGTCCGGGCCCACCGACGTTACGGCGGATGACGAGACCGTAGCCTTATTGCCATTCCGTAACGTCAGCGTCCGATCGCAGCTGGAACGCTCGTGGTAAGTTCGCCACTTCGCGTGTGTTGATGATGCCGAACAGCCGGCACCCCCGCCTTTTGAAAACGGTCCGGCTGGTTGTTGCGGTCGCTGGCGCAGCGTTCATTGGCGGCTTGGCCATCCGCGAGGCCGCAGGCCAGACCGCACGTGCCGCCCTCGGTTACGCTCGTCCTATTGGTGTCCATGAGCGCGTCGCTCAGCCGGTCGCGAGGACATCGACCTTCCGCGTTCCTCTGCGCATCGGGCAGGCAGAGTTCCTGCGACTCGACGTTCGCGCCGATGGCGCCGACGTCCGGGTCCGCATCCTGACAGCGTCCGGCCGGCTGCTCGGTGGGAGCGGCCGCCTGCGCGGACCTGTGACGGAATCGGTGGTCGTCGCGGCCGCCGCGCCCGGCGTGGGCATGATCGAGGTTCGAGCCGCACCGACGCGGAGCCGGCCCGGGCAGGTCGAAATCATCCTGGTCGAGCGACGGCCTGTAGAGCCGCTCGATAGCACCCGCGCCTCGGCCCAGCGTGCCTACGCGGCTGGATGGGCTCTTCTCGATGCCGCATCCGCCAACGTGGAAGGCGCGCGCAGCCAGTTCGCACGCGCCCAGGAGCTCTGGGCCGAAGCGAAGGACGGGCGCATGGAGGCACGCGCCTGGCGTGCGCTCGGTGAGACGTACGATCGGGACGCCGCCTACGCAAACGCACTCGCGGCTGCAGAGCGATGGCGATCACTTGCAGTGACGGCGAACGACACGACCAGCGAACTGTGGGCCACCACCGAAATCGCGCGGCAGCAGTTCCAGTCCGGCCAGGAGGATTCGAGCCGCGCCACCCTGCTCGACGTGCTCCGCCGCTGGCAGGGCATTGGCGATCCTCGCGGTGAATCCGCGGCGCGGGTCCTGCTCGGCGCGTTTTACACGTCTGCCGGCGACCAGCAGCAGGCGGGCGATCAGCTCGAGCAGGCGTTGCGGCTGCTCCAGAACGAAGGCGACGCCGAATGGTACGCGGTGGCCCTGAAGGAGTTCGGCAACTACCACAACACGTTCGGCGAGCGACAGCGAGCCGTGGACGACTTTTCGCTGGCCGTGAAGCTGTTCGACCGATTGCGCGATCGGCGCGCCGAAGCCGCGATCCGTCACGACTTCGGCACGCTGTACAACATGCTCGGCGAGTACGAGCTCGCGCGCGGCGAGTTCCTGCGCAGTCTGTCGTTGGCCCGACAGGTCAAGGACGTGTCGCTCGAAGCGCACGCGCTGACGAACCTCGGCACGAATTACGCCGACTTGAACGAGCCTGAACGCGCGGCTCAATACCTTGCCCAGGCACGACCGGTATTCCAGAGGCTTGGCGACAAGCGAACCGATGCGATTCTGCTCAACAACCTGGCGTCGATTCAACGGGATCTCGGACAGCTCGCCGAGTCGCTGACCACAGTGCAGGCCGCACACCGCGCCTTCAGCGAGCTTGGCATGGCCCGCGGCGAGATGATCAGCCTGACCGGAATGGGCTACATGCTCTGCCAGTTCCGGCGCTTCGACGAGGGCAGGAACCGGCTGAGGGACGCCGTGCGTCTCGCGCGGGAGAGCACCGACCGCGCGCAGGAGGCGCTCGCGCTCTCGTACATCGCGGAGTGTGACGCCGATGCGGGCGAACTCGACGCGGCGCACGCACAAATCGACGCCGCCCACGCGCTCGTCGAGGGGCTGCGCCTCGAACTTCTGCGCGACGACCTCCGTGCGAGCTTCTTCGCGAGTGCACGCCCCGTGCTCGAGCGAAAGATCGACATCCTCATGCGGCTGGCTGACCGCGAACCGCAGGGGCCCTGGAAGGCGGCCGCCTTCGAAGTGAGCGAAGCCGCACGCGCACGATCTCTTCTCGACGACATCCCGGCGCTGCGAACCTCGATTGGCGCTAAGGTTCCGGCAGCCCTCGCGGCAAGGCGCGATGCACTCATGGCACAGCTGCGCAACGCGACGCCCGAGGCCGGTCTCTCGAACGACCTCCTGGCCGAATACTACGAGCTTCGACGGCGCATTCGATCGGAAGACCCGCGTTATGCCGAGCTGACCGATCCCCCAACGCTGTCGCTCGCAGAAGCCCAGAAGTCGCTGCGTCCAGGCACGGTTGCTCTCGAATACCTGCTCGGACGGACGCGCGGTCACTTGTGGGCGATTACCAACGGCCAGGTCGTGCACGCGGCCCTTCCGGGGCGTCAGGATATCGAGCGGTTGGTGCGCCGGATGCTGCGCTCGGTTCGGCAGAGGGAAGGCGATTCGGACCCGGCACGCCTCGGCGCGGCAGATCAACGGTATTGGCGCGACGCCGCGGCACTGAGCCGCATCCTCCTGGGACCTGTGGCGGACCTGCTGAACTCTGGCAAGGTCTACGTCGTGCCCGACGGCGTACTCCACCTCGTGCCCTTCGCCGCCCTGCCAATGCCGAACAGACGCGTCACCGGCCGGCCCACGCCGTTGGTCGACGTCGCCGAGGTGACGTCGATTCCCTCGTTGTCGGTGTTCGCGTCCGTTTCGCCGACCCTGGCGCCCGGCAAGAACCGGGGCGTGGCCGTGATTGCCGATCCGGTCTACGACGCCGGCGATCCTCGATTGGCGCGGCTCACGACAGTCAAGGCGTTACCACCGGACACGACACAGGCGGTCACGTTCAGGCGACTTGCCGGATCCTCGCTCGAGGCCGTCGCGATTGCCCGCGCGGCAGAGGGCCGGGGCGCCATCACGTCGTTTGACGGGTTCGAGGCGGCGCGGCCGCGGCTCGCCGGCTCCAGCCTCCAGGAATTCAGCATCGTGCACTTCGCGACGCACGGGCTTCTCGACAGTAGGCGGCCGGAACGTTCAGGTCTTGTACTCAGCTTGTACGATCGTCAGGGCACGCCGGCCGACGGATATCTGCGTCTCTTGGACGTATACGACATGTCGCTGTCGGCTGACGTCGTCGTGCTGAGCGGGTGTGAGACGGCGCTCGGACGCGAGATGGCAGGCGAAGGCGTCGTCGGCTTGACTCGCGGGTTCCTGCTGGCAGGCGCCTCTCACGTGGTGAGCTCGCACTGGAACATCCGCGATGTCGGCGCCACGCCGCAGCTCATGGCCTGGTTTTACGACGCGCTGCTCCGGCAGCAAATGTCGCCAGCCGCTGCGCTTCGATACGCACAAAGGCGCATGTGGTCGAGTGGCCGGTGGAGCGCGCCCTATTTCTGGGCCGCCTTCGCGCTCTACGGACCCTGACGGCAGTCCAGTTCACCGAACCCGGAACTCCTCGTTGTAACACTTCTCGTCCCGTTCGCGATGTAACGAGCGAGTGCGGCGCCGTGAGAGATGAAGGCGCCTCAGCACACGTCCGCACGGCGACGGCATGAGCCGATCCAGCCGCGGCGGCGGAGTCGATACCGACGAAAGGACGACATCATGCAGACTGCTCCGAATGCACACGCTATCTGTCTACTCGTGGCCCTCGCTGGACTTCTCGGCACCGCCTGCGACGACGCGTCACCTGTGGCACCAACGGCGTCGACCCCCACATCAGCCGTTTCTCCTGCGGGCGCTGCTGGTCAAGCGCTGAACGGTACGTGGGAACACATCGGTCATGGGCTGTCGCTCAAGGACGGCTTCTTCAGGGAGTACTACTTTGGCTCCTCTGTAACCGTTCTCCCCGAGCGACAAGGCACGTACACGGCCCGCAGCGGCCGGATCGGTTTCAGGTATCAGGGGACCGGAATATTCAAGGGACAGCTGCCCGAGGACTGCCCCTACGTTCTGACATCTGACAAGCTGACGATCTGCGATACCACATACAACCGGATGCCCTGGTGATGCATGTCTCAGCTTCGCGGCAGGCGCCTCCGTTCGAAGAGGTCTGTAGTCCTACCGCTTCGACGACACCGGTGGGACCGGGTCGTCAGACCTGGCCAATCGTTCACTCGCCCCTGGGCAACAGATAGGGCTGGTCGCGCAGCTCGCGGCTCAGTCGTGCATGGCGGCGGCGCCACGGCTCGAAGTGGCGCGACAGCGTCTCGAGCAGGTCGGCCTTCCGCGACGACCGTTCGCAGGCAGCCGCGCGGCTGAAAAACGACGCCCCCAGCGACGCGTACCACTGGATGTTGTGGCGACGGCGCGACTGGTCCTCGAAGAATCCCGCCAGCAGCAGGCACTGCGCCGCCGCAGTCTCCAGGAGCTGCGGGTCCTCGAGCATGGTGGTGTCGAGCACGAACTGATCGAAGACCGTGGTGAGCGACGCGGGGGACGGCACGTCGCCGACGCTCTGTGTGGACACGAGCGCGTAGTGGGCCAGGACGCTGGCGTTGTAGAGCAGCTCCTGCCGATCAACGGAGCCGTCACACACGTCCTGGAGTCCGGTCACGAAGAACTCGAGGGTTCTTCGCTCATCGACGGCCAGAAGTTCCCGCAGCGGACCCATGCGCCCTCCACGTGTTAGCCCGTCCTTGCCCGCGTGTGCATCAGGGCACCGCGGGGTCTAAAACGGAAATCGGCGTCAGGGCGCGATGACTTCAGATCGATTATCGCACCTCTCTCATCGAACAACGAATCCAGCCCGGGGGTTGAACGTCTTGCCGTCGGCGCGGACGGCGCTCACCCAGATGGCCGCGGGTTGGCCGTCCTTCATCGGGTTGCCGGTGATCTTCAGCCGGGTCCCGGCCTTGAAGTCGCTCGGCCGGATACCGGCGCGGGCCAGGGTGCTCGGACCTTCGGCCTCGAAGCCCCAGGTCGTGACCTTGCCGTCCTTGTCCTTGACGTCCACCAGCAGCCACGAGTGCGGGTTGGTGAACTGGAATTCCTTCACCTCGCCCTCCACCGTGATCGTCTTCTTTTCGTCGAACATCGCCGCGGAGTGGTGCGCCAGGGCGCTGGCCGGGACCCCGGCGAGTACGCCCAGCACCACAGCCGCCTGCGTCCGTCTGCTCATGACCCCTCTCACTTCTTCGCCGCCTTCGGGTCGAACGTGAAGCCGTTGAACTGCGTCGTGCCGTCCTGCGTCTGGTGCACGGCGTTGTTCTGATTCTCGGCGCAGTTCCAGTAGCGGATCCGGAGATCCTGCTTCGGGTCCAGCTTCCCGTAGACCTGCTTGACGTACCACGGCTCCGCCAGCGCCGGCGGGTCGTAGACCCAGACGTCAGCGGTGATGGTGTTGCCCTCGCGCTGCCAGATCTCCACCGTTTCGACCTGATCGGTGTAGTCCGGGTTGGAGCGCTGGTAGATGCCGCCTTGCAGCTGATTGGTGTGCACCACCAGCCGGCCGCCGTCCCAGAACCCGATCGAGTCGCCGTTGTAAAGCGGATAGCGATCCTCGGCCGGCACGTGATCGCGGCCGTCGGTGTAGACGCGGCGGACGTCGTTGACCATCTCGTTGATCAGCCAGGTCTGCTTGGGCGTCGGCACGAACTCGCGGAGGAAGGGCTCCGTGAGCCAGCGCGGGTGCCCCGGCGGAGCGCAGGTGGAGATGGGATCCCACTCGATGCCACGCTTCACGTCGGCGACGCGCTTCTCGAGTCTGGACTGGTACTCCGGCGTCAGCTTCGCCGTCGTGAGCACGCCGGCCGGCAGATCGGGATCGAACGTGAAGCCCTTGTCGGCGGGACGCGAGTAGACGCCGTTCCAATCGGGAATCATGGCCGCCGTCAGCGTCTGGCCGCCCTTCGCTTCGGCCTTGAGCGCCTGATACAGATCCCACGCCGTCTTGTGCTGGCGTCCGAGCTCGACGTTCTGCTCCTTGGTCCGCTGCGGTATGGATTCCGCCGGGGCTCTCGAGAGTCCCGGCGCTTCCACGGCCGGGGCCCGGCCGCGGCACGACATGGGCATCAGCAGGGGCAGCCCGACAATCAGCAACACGGCCGCCGCGTGCTTCCAGTAGCGCATCATGTCGGCGGAGGATACGCGACGCCCCAACGTCGGTCAAATAATGGGGCCGGCCGCCTCGAGCACGGCGAGAAACTCGGCGAGCACCATCGCGGTCGCGCCCCAGACGCGGACGCCGCCGACGTCGAAGCCCGGGACGTCCATTTCGCCGTACGGTGGCCTGGCGCGCTGCCGGACTTCCCACTGCACAGCCTCGGCGCGCTGCAACTCCGCGAGCGGAACTTCGAAGAGCGCCTCCACCTCGTGCTCGGCGAGCGCGAAGACGGGTCGCGTGGCCGACACTCCCACTACCGGGTGCAGCAGGTGACCGCTGACCGCGATCGGCACCGGCGTGAGCGGCCCGAGCACGTCCACATCGGCCGGCACGACGCCAATCTCTTCGTGCGCCTCGCGCAGCGCGGCGGCTTCGACGGATTCGCCCCGGTCGAGCCGCCCGCCCGGCAGCGACACCTGGCCGGTGTGGTGGCGCAGCGAGGCGCCCCGCAGCGTGAGCGGGACGTGCCACTGCCCGTCGTGCGGATAGAGCAACAGCAACGCCGCGGCGTGGCGCAGTCCGTCGTGGGGCACGCGCGGCTCGGACCCGTCACGCAGGCGTGGTGCCATGCGCAACTGGGCATCGAGGCCCGGCAACGGGAGGGCCAGGATGCGCCTCAGTGCACTCGGAAGCCGGTCCACGCTCTCATCGTACGGTAATGGGCGGTGCCTCTCCTTCGTGACGTCTCAAGTGGGTCAGCATCGCCCAGCGATGAGCGATTTGCCGCGGCGTCGGCAGGGGCGCAACCGGGGTGAGCGGCTCCTGCGGCAGCCCATCAGCCGCCGGCGCGGATTCGCCACCTGGCTCGGGCGGTCCAGGCTGGCGGCGTGCGAACGTGAGAATGGTGGCGGGCATCGGAAGTCTCCACCACCAGCATGCGGGAGGGGTGTGACAGACCAGGTCACACCCGTCCCTTCACCCGCTGCGCCCGCGGTCAGCGACGCGCGCGCGGAACCGGGATGTCGCCGACGATCTCGCGGCGGAGGAACTTCCACTTGCCGTCCTCCTTGATGAGCACATCGCGGTAGGTGGCCAGCAGCAGGAAGTCGGCCTTGCTGTTGTCGGCCGAGGCCATCACGTAGCCGCCCTTGCTCACCGCGGTGGCGCGGTCGCCCTGCACGTCGATCGACTCGTTGAAGTAGAGGTGAAAGTTCTTGCCCTTCGAGTCGGGATAGTTGGTGCCGATCGCCTTCTCCAGGAACGCGCCGATCGCCGCCGGCCCCTTGGCCCCCGGGGCGGCGGGCGTTCCGCCGTACGTGGCCTCGCGGGCCCAGAGGGCCGAGAAGGCAGCGAAGTCGCGCGCGTCGAGCGTGCGCCCGTAGTCGGCCCAGAGCTGGCGGATGGCTTCCTGCGCCTCGAGCGCGTCGATGCGCACGGTGAGCGCCTGCACCGTGGCAGGGCTCTGCGCGAAGGCGGGCGCCGTCACCAGCCAGAGGGCCGCACCGAAAACAACCACTGTCAGTGTCCGCATCATCGCGCCGCTCCTCCAAGGCGGTTTCAAGACCGCCCTCTACATTCTCCGGGACCGTTCCATGGGGCGAGTCTAAAGACCCGCGGCCACTTCTGGAATCTCACCAGTCCTACCCGCCTTACCCGCCTTACCCGCCCTACCCGCCCTAGTACTGTCTGAACGTGAGATTGAACCGGCCGTCCAGCCGCAGTGCCGGCGGCGCGGTACCGGGAATGATACGCGTGACGCCGTGATAGCGCAGGCGGGCCGGTCCGCCGAACACGAACACGTCGCCCGACTCCAGCTGAAACGACTCTACCGCCTCGCGTCGCCGGGCACCGCCGAACAGGAACCGCGCGGTGTCGCCGAGCGATACCGACACGACGGGGACGCCGGCGTCGATCGACGCGCGGCTCTCGTCCTTGTCCTGGTGCAACCCCATGCGGCCGTCGGCGTCGTACCAATTGACCAGGCAGATGTCGGCGCGCATCGCCAAGCCGGCGTCTTCCGCCAGCCGCGACGCCAGCGCCACCCAGTGGGCCGGAACCGCCTGGACGGGCTGACCGTCGTGGTCGCCGCGATGCGCCTCGTAGGTATAGGTCATCGCGTTCCAGTGCCGGCCCAGGCACGTCATACGTACGCGCATCCGGCCGCCGCCGCGCACGGTGGGCACGTAGCCGGCGACCGGGCCGTTGAGGAACGCGCGGCACTCCTCCACCAGCTTCTGCTGCTCGTCGAGCGTCAGCCAGCCACGCAGCCACACCGCGCCAGGCGCAACGGTGCTGGCGGTTCGGGACGTGACGACGTCGAACGGGAGAGGCATTGCGTTCAGGGCGGAGCGAAGGCGGACACCGCTCTCTACATTACTGCTGCGCCACGGCCGCGACGATCGCGGACCAGCGGGGCTGCGGCAGGCGGCGCAGTATCGCGCGCGCGCGCACCAGCGTGTCTGTCGTTCCGCCTTTGGCAGCCACCGAGCCCGTGGAGGCGTAGACCAGCAACTGCTCCGTGACCGTTGTCCGGAACGCCTCCGGGTGCTGCAACAGCACCCGGCGGAGCTCGACGACGCCGTTCATCGGTGTGCCGTCGACGAACGCGCCGGAGGTGTCCACCGGCCCCACCTGATCGTGCGTGCGCCACTGGCCGATCGGATCGAAGTTCTCCAGCGCATAGCCGATCGGAAAGAAGTTGCGGTGGCAGTTGACGCACGGCTCGACGGCCAGCGTGCGAGTCTGCGGCGTGATCGGCAACTCCGGCTTCACCGGCAGGGCGCCCGGGAACCCGCTCGGCAGCGGTGCACCGAAGAAGTGGAGGCGCACCCACTTCGCACGCGTCGCGGGCGTCGTGTAGGCGGCGTCCACGCCGTGCTGATGCCTCGACGTCACCATCGAGACGCTGCCGTGTCCGAGCAGGCCGGCACGTTCCGGTGCGGACCACGACTCGCGGCGGAACTGCGGTCCGGTCACGTTGGGCACGCCGTAGTGCCTGGCGAGCTGCTCGTTCAGGAACGTGTAATCCGCGCTCCAGAGTTCGGCGGGGTCGCGATCGTCGCGCAACTGGCTGAGGAGAAACAGTTCCGTTTCCCTGGCCAACGCGTCGCGCAGCGACACCTCGTAGCCGGGGAAATAGCGCGTGTCCGGATCCGCCTGAGCGAGGGTGTCGAGCTGGAAATACGGGAAGAAGAAGCGGGTGACGAATGCCTGGGCCCGATCGTCGGCCAGCATCCGGGTGACCTGACGCTCGACCGCGGCCGTGTCGCCCAAGCGGCCGTGGCGGGCCTCGTCCAGCAACGTGTCGTCGGGCGCGGCGTTCCACAACAGCGTGGCCAGCCGCGTGGCGACGCGATCGCTCTCCGCAGCAAGCGGCTTCGTTCGGACGCCCAGCGCCTCCTCGATCGAGAGGAGCATGGCGTCGGCCGTGGCGCGATCGGGCCGTGGTGATCCGACGGGCGGCATCGCGCCTGCCTGCAGCTGACGGTAGGCGCGCGCCCACAGGTCGGGACGCGCCGCCATCTGCCCGGCGTCGAGCGGGTCGAGTACGGGCCCCGACGGCGAGCGCAGGCGCCCGTTGTGGCACGTGCCGCAATAGGTGGCCACCGCGTTCGAGATGCCCGCCCCAGGAGCCGGCGTACTGGCCGGGGGAACACCCTGGGCATAAAGGGAGCGGAACCAGATCAGCGTCGCCAGAACGACGACGGACCCGGCAACGGATTTCATGGCGCTTCGGCGGCTTTGAGGATCTCGACCAGGTGGCCGAGGTCCTTGCGGCTGGCCATGGCGGCCGCGAGCGGTGTCTGCCCGCGCTTGTTCTGCGCCTTCAGGTTAGCGCCCCGCAAAACGAGAAAGCGCACGATCTCCGGGGCGCCGCGGTTGGTGACCGCCAGGTGCAGCGCAGTGTCGCCGCTGTCGGTGGCGGCGTTCAGGTCGAGCCCGCGGTCCAGCAGCAGCGTGATGGCCTGAATGGCGTCGTCCGCCGTGCCCTGGTCGTACGACGGCGCGATCGGGCTGCCGTCGCGCCAGCCCGACCCCGCCGCGAACATGAGCGCGTTCGCCTTGTTGGGCAGCGTGAGCGCCGGATCGGCACCGGCGTCCAGCAGCAGCTTCATGATCTCGACGTCACCGGACTTGGCCGCCCGCATGAACGGCGTCGCGCCGTTGCCGAGCGCCCCGTCGCCCATCGTGTGATGGCGCTGGAACATGGCGCCCTTCAGCCGCGCGTTGGGATCCGCCTTGCACTCGAGGAGACGGCGGACGATGCTCACCGCGTCGAGGGTGCCCGAGGGCCGCGGGTTGGGTCGTCCATGGCCAATCGCCAGCCGGTGCATGTCCACCGCGGCGTAGAGCGGACCCATGGCGGCGTCCTTGTCCACGACGTTGGGATTGGCCCCGGCGTCGAGCAGAACCTCGGCAAAGTCGTAGTTGGCGTTGATGATCGCGATCACGAGCGCGGTCGCGCCGTCGGGATCGGTGGCATCGAGGTCGGCCTTGGCGGCGAGCAGCGTCTTGCCCGCGTCGAGCGCGTTCTCTCGTGCTGCATACATCAGCGGCGTCCAGCTGCCAAGCGAGAGCACCGACTGTCCGGTGCGCCGGCGCGCAAACTCGAGCGGCGCCGACCGCCCGTTCACGTTCGCGCCGCGCTGGAGCAGCACGTGTGCCGCCTCGGCGTGGTTCTCGGCCACGGCCCAGATCAGGGCGGTCTCGCCGTACCACTGCTCGCGCGCGTTCAGGGCGGCCCCGCGGTCCAGCAGTAGCGTCAGCAGCGCGGGCTGGCCGGTGCGCGCCGCCGTCATCAGGATGGTCTCGCCTTCTGGCAGAACGACGTTGGGATCTGCTCCGGCTTCGAGGAGCGCGGTCGCGGCACTCACGCTGCCGTTGACGGCCGCCAGTTGCAGCGGCGTGATGCCGTAGCGGTTGGCGCGTCGCGGGTCGGCCCCGGCGCGCAAGAGGAGCCGCATCAGCTCCTGGTCGTCGGCGCGGGCGGCCCAGTGCAAGGCCGTGGTGCCATCGACCTCGGCGGCGTTGACGTCGACCTTTTGCTGCAACCGGGCCCGCACGCCGGCCGCGTTGCCCTGCTTGACGGCATCGATCAGTGGCGTCGACGCGCCGGCGGTGGAGGCCGCCCACACGAGCAGCTCGGTGACCACCACGGCGTAGCCGAGGACGCGTGCGGCCTTCTGCATCAGAGGCTCACCCGGCCGTTGCTCTCGCCAAAACGCTCGAGCGGACTGCCGTAGAGGCCGGCGACGCTCAACCAGAAATTGGCCACCGGCGTCCACTCGTCTGCCACGATGAAGCGGTTGCCCTTCATCTTGCCGCCCAGTCCGCCAATCGCCGCCAGCGGCAGCGGGTAGGCCGAGTGTGCCTGACCGTCGCTCATGCCGCCGCCAAAGATGATGAGCGAGTGATCGAGCACCGAGCCGTCGCCCTCGGGTGAGGCGCGCAGCTTCTCGACGAAGGCGCTGAAGATCGTGGCGAAGTGCGCGTCGATCTTGGCGTGCAGCGCCATCTTGTCGGCCTGGTTGCCGTGATGCGACACGTCGTGGTGCGTCTCCGGAATATCGAGCGCCGGATACGTACGCTGACTCGCCTCGCGCGCCATCATGAACGTGAACACGCGCGTGAGGTCGGCCTGGTAGGCCACCGCCAACAGGTCGAACATCAGTGCGGCGTGATCCTCGAACGCCTCCGGCACGCCCACGGGCGCGGTGACGGCGGTCACGCTCGCCGCGTTGCGCGACTCGGTCTTCTCGATGCGGCGCTCGATCTCGCGCACCGTGCCGAGATACTCGTCGAGCCGGGCGCGATCAGGTGCGCCGAGCCGCTGCTGGAGCTGCCGGGCTTCGCCGGCCACCGAATCGAGGATGCTGCGGTTCTCGCGCATGCGCTCGAGGCGCTGTTTCGCATCGCCGGCCCGCCCGAACATGCGCTCGAACGCCACGCGCGGATTGATTTCCATCGGCAGCGGCGAGGTTTCGCCGGCCCAGGAGATCGTGTTCATGTAGGTGCAGCTGTAGCCCGGCACGCAGCCGCCGACGTAGCCGGAGAAATCCTCGGTGGCCACCTCCATCGACGGGAACGGCGTGTCCTGGCCGATCTGCTTGGCGAGCACCTGATCGATGGTGACGCCGAGATGGATGTCCTCGGCCTCGGTCTGTTTGGCGACGGCGCCGCTCAGCCAGCCGGCCGAACTCACCGCATGGTCGGTCACCGTCTTGCCGCCGGCGCGCGACAGGTTGCCCACCACGGTCATCTGATGCTTGAAGGCTTCGAGCGGCTTCAGGATCGGGGTGACTTCGAGCTCCCCCGCCGCCGGCGGCATCCAGTAGTTCAGGGGCGAGGCCATGGGCGCGCCGTTCGGGAAGTACACCGCGCCGAAGCGCAGCGGCGGGCTGGCCGGCGACTGCCCGAGCGCCTGAAATGCCGGCACCATCGACTCGAGGAACGGCAGGGCGAGCGTCGTGCCCATCCCCTTCAATACCGTCCGCCGCGACAACGACTTCCTGGTCACGAACATCACAACTCCTCCGCTGAACTCATCTCCGCGCAGTCTGGGACGCCGACCCCTCGGACTTACGACGCATCTGGAACGGAGCGCTCTTCACGATACCCATCACGAGCGTCGAAAACCGGTTGCCCTGCGGCGCGGCGTCGTGCACGATGCCGCGCACCACCGGCATGTCGTAGTGCTGCAACCCACGGCCGAGCGCGTAGGTCATCAGCTTTTCGGTGAGCGTCCCTACGAACACGTCGGGCTGCTTCACCAGCGCCGCGCGCAGGCCGGCGACGCCCACCGCGCGCTGGCCGTCGGTCATCGCGCCCTCGGCGTTCACCGCCCCGCCCACTTCGCGATCGCGCCACGCGCCGACGGCGTTGAAGTTCTCGAGCGTGAACCCGAGGCCGTCCATCGTGCGATGGCAGCTCGCGCACGACGGGTTGGCGCGATGGATCTCCAGGCGTTCACGGATCGTCCGCGGCTTGGCGCTCGCCGTCTGTTCGAAGGGCGGCACGTTGGCTGGCGGCGCCGGCGGCGGCGCCCCAAGCAGGTTCTCGAGGATCCATTTGCCCCGCAGCGTGGGCGCGGTCCGGTCGGCGTGCGAGGTCGCGAGCAGGATGCTGCCCTTGCCGAGCAGCCCCCGCCGGGCTTCCTCGGCGAGCGCGACGCGGCGGAACTGGCTGCCGTAGACGTTCGGCACCCCGTAGTGCTTGGCCAGCCGCTCGTTGACGAACGTGTAGTCGGCGGTCATCAGATCGAGCACGTCGCGATCTTCCCGCACGATGCTGGCGAAGAAGAGCTCGGTTTCGCGCCGGAAGGCATCGCGCAGGTCGTTGTCGAAGTCGGGAAACTCGTCGGTGTTGGGCGCGATGTTCTGCAGGTTGCGGATATGGAGCCACTGTCCGGCGAAGTTCTCGACCAGCGCGTTCGCCTTCGGATCGGCCAGCATGCGCCGCACCTGCGCTTCGAGCACCGCCGGCTGCCGCAAGCGGCCCGCCACAGCCAGGTCGAGCAGCGCATCGTCGGGCATGCTGCTCCAGAGAAAGAACGACAGGCGCGATGCCAGCTCGACGTCGTTGATGCGATAGGCCGCGCCGGGCGCGACGGCGGCCGGGTCTTCCTCGACGCGGAAGATGAAGGTCGGGCTCGCCAACAGGCGCCGCACCGCCAGCTGGACGCCGTTGTCGAAGCTCCCCTTCGTGCGCCCGTCACGATAGAACGCCAGCAGCGGCGACAGATCGCGATCGTCCACCGGGCGGCGGTAGGCGCGGCGCGCCAGCGTGGAGAGAATCCGCCGCGCGCACGGTTCCTCCGCGGCGGCGGTCGTGGGACGGCAGACGAACACCGTGCGGCGGCTCGGCGTGTCGCCGGGGCCGGTCGGATTGAACGGTCCTGTCACCGTGAGCGACTTCACGTGCGGCCGTCCAGTGGAGTCGTAGGTGCCGGCGGTGCTGCGCAGGAACGGCCGCAGCCGGTTGGTGTTCTCGGCGATCTTGCGGATGAAGGCCGCCGACACCAACCGCGGACCCGCTTTGATGGGCACGCGGACCTTCAAGCGCGCGTCCGTGGCATCCGACCGCGCGGTGATCGCCCCGCTCTGGCCGGCCTCGGCATCGCCACCGATGGGGCCGACAAAGACACGCTCGCCATCGACCGTGACTTCGAGCAGATGCTGGTGCTCGAGCCCGCGAATCGCCTCGAGGTTGGTGCGCGTGAGCGCGACGTGCAACTCGTACTCGGCGTCGAGCGGAAACGTGTGCCGCACGCCGATGCCGCCGACGGTCCCGAGCGGCAGGCCGTCGAGATGCTGGCTCTGCGACTGATCGCCGCGCGTGTAATAGGTGTCCGAGCCGGGCGCCGTGGCGAGATCGCCAATCGCCAGTGCGCTCACGCGGTCCGCTGCCGACAGGTACCGTTCGAGCAGCGACGGCGACACCACGAGCAGGTCGGCGTTGTTGTCGAAGCCGAACGCGGAGTCATCGGCCGGCAGCAGCGACTTCACGTCCACTTCGACCGCGAGCAGATCGCGGACGACGTTGGCGTACTCAGCGCGGTTGAGACGGTGCAGGAGCGGCCGGCCAGGGTTGGGCGCAGCCGTTCGATCGAGGGCCGCCGTCAGCGACCTGATCACACCGGCGACGGTCGCATCGTCCGGCCGCGGCATGCCAGGCGGCGGCATGGCGCCGGTGCGCAGCTTGCGCACGACGTCTTCCCACGTGCCCGGTGCCGCCGACAGATTGGCGGGGTCCACTGCGTCGAGCGCCAGGTCGCCCGTGCGCAGCCGTTGGTTGTGGCAGGTGACGCAGTACTTGTCGAGAACCGCGCGGGTCGCGGCCGGGTCGCCGGGACTCGTGATGCTTCGAGGCGCGTCGCCGGCATTCGGACTCCCGGTCTGACGGGACGCGGCCGACGGCGACATCATGGCCAGGACGGCCAGCCACAGACACGCGGCCGCGCGCGTCAGGTGCCGTCTCGGCCGGTGGTCGGCCCGAGGGCCTGGCGAATTCAGCCGCATGATTGAAAAGTGCCTTGTTTATAGCATCTTAGGCCCACTCCTTCCCATCACCAAGACAGGTGAGCGGCCGCACGGTTTATCATCGGATCTCGTTCACCCACAAAGGATTCCGACATCTCCCCATGGACACCCCGAGATTCCTCGAACAAATTGCCTCAGCCCATGGCTGCTCCCCCGAGCTGGCCCGCACGCTGGTGACCGACTGCCTGGCCGCCCTGCACGAAGCCAGCTACAAGCGCGGGACCGCCGCCGGCGTACAGGCCGCACATGCGGAACTGGGTGGCCTGGCCGCCTGGCACCTGATGGGTCTGGTCGTGGACGCGGCCGATACCGCCGATCCCGGCACGCTCGTGCGCGCCTACATGCAGGTGGAACCCGACCCCGCGCAGTACGACCAGATCGCGAAGGGGTGGGATAGCGAGTAGATCCGTCAGCGGGCTAGCCCAGACCACGCCCTCCCGGCTCGAGGCGCAGCTTCCTGAGCAGGGTCTGGAACCGGGGGTCCGGGCGCAGGACGTCCAGCCGGGGATCCACGTGTCCCCAGTAGGCCCACCAGAATGAATGCGCGGCGTGGGCCTGTTCCAGCCACCGCAGCGCCTCGTCGGCCTCGCCGAGCGCGGCGTGCACGAGCCCCACGCCGTAATGCTGAACCTGCCGCCCGCCCGGAAGATGGCGCAACGCCTCGAGGCGCTCGCGCGCCTCCGCCGTGCGGCCCGAGACAGCGTACGCGTGCGCAGCGGCGGCGACTCCGATGCTCGCCCCGCCCATGCAGGTGACCGCCCGCTCCAGCGACGCGATGGCGTCGTCGAACTGACCTTGCTGCTCGAGGCTGATCCCCATCCACAGGTGCGCCATGGGAAAGGTGGGGTCCATGTCGATGGCGGTGCGACACTGGCCGATGGCCTCGTCGTAGCGGCGCGCCAGCAGATGGACCCAGGCGGCATGATGCTGCACGACCAGCGACAGCGGCTCCAATGCCAGGCCGCGGCGCACTTCGGCGATGGCGTCGTCGAATCGGCCCTGTGCGGCCAGCGTCAATGCGAAGTGCGTGCGCGCCAGCCAATACTCCGGCTTTCGCTGCAGCGCCCTATGGAAGGCGTCCTCCGCCGCGTCCCAGTCGCGATCGAGGCATCCTGCGATGATGCCCTCCTCGGCGAGCGCCTGCGGGAGGCCCGGGTCGATCTCGAGAGCCTTCCGGCACGCGGCCTTCGCCTTCGACAGCAGGTCGGTCGAGTCGCCGGCGTCGAACACGCTCAGTACCACGAAGGCATCCGCCAAGCCGGCGTACGCCGGTGCGTAGCCCGCATCGACCGCGATGGCCTGCTCGAAGTAGGCGACGCACTTCTTCAGATTGGGCGGAGTCCGCTTGCTCCAGTAGTAGTGGCCCTTGAGATAGAGGTGGTAGGCCTCGGTGCTCTGCGTCTGTCGCGTGCCAAGCCGCGCCCGCTCCTCGCCCGTGAGCGTCAGGCGCAGGCTCTCGGTAATGTGCCCGGCGATCTCCTCCTCGACGGCGAGGATGTCGGAGGCGCGCCGAACGAACCGCTCGCCCCAGAGCTGCGCGTTCTTCTCGACGTCCACGAGCTCGGCCTGAACGCTCAAGCTGTCGCCGCGCTGCAGGACCTTGCCGGTCAGAAGCGCCGTCACCCTGAGCTGCCGTCCGGCCTTGGTGGCGTCGAGGGTCGTCCCTTTGTAGCGAAATGCGGTGCTGCGCGGCACGATGCGGAGGCTCGGAATCTTCGACAGTCGGTTGATCAGGCTTTCCGTGATGCCGTCACTGAGGTACTCGGCCTCCGGATCGCCGCCGGCGTTCGCAAACGGGAGCACCGCCAGCGACAGGCTCTCCGCCCCGCCGTCCTTGGAGCGACCACGATCGGTCCCGGGCGGGCGCCCGCGCGTGCCGAGCCCGTCCGACCGAAGCGAGCGCTCGAGTGTCTCGAGATCCGCGCGCAGGGCGGTCGCGGACGCGTATCGGCGATCACGATCCTTCTCCAGGCATCGCCGAAGGATGCCGTCCAGATCCGGCGGCAGGGTCCGATCGTGCTCCGTCACCGGCATCGGCGCGTCTCGAAGAATGGACGTGAGCACCGACAGGCGGGTGTCGCCGGTGAACGGGCGCGTCCCGGTCACGAGCTCGTACACGACCACGCCCAGCGAGAACAGGTCCGAACGCCCGTCCACCTCGCGACCTTCCGCCTGCTCGGGTGACATGTAGTGCGGCGTCCCCATGACGATGCCGGATGCGGTGTGAAACGTGGTCCGCCCGTCCTCGACTGGCGGGGCGAGAAGCTTCGCCAGGCCGAAGTCGAGCACTTTCACGTAGCCATCGGGCCGGACGATGACGTTTTCCGGCTTGATGTCGCGGTGCACGAGGCCGCGCTGGTGCGCGGCCGCGAGGGCACCCGCGATCTGGATCGCGATCGCCAGTGCCTCGCGAAGCGGCACCGGGCCCGGCTCGAGCCGGCGCCGCAGCGTGTCACCCTCGACGAATTCGCTGACGATGAAGGGGCGGGCGTCGACGTCGCCGAAATCGTGAATGACCAGGATGTTGGGATGGTTGAGGGACGATGCCGCCCGCGCCTCGGCGTGAAACCGGCGCAGGCGATCGGGTTCCGCGACCACCTGCCGTGAGAGCAGCTTGATGGCGACGGGACGATCGAGCCGCGTGTCGTGTGCGCGATACACCTCGCCCATGCCGCCGGCGCCGAGCAGCGCCTCGATCCGGTAGGTTCCGATCGTCCGGCCGGCCAGCATCTCGACGTCGCGATCCGTCAAGACAGCCGCGGGGGTCTCGAGGAAGCTCGCAGCGTGGTCGTGGGATCGGAGCAGGTCTTCCACGTGCTGCCGGAGGATCGCATCGGCACCACACGCCCGAGACACGTAGGTGGGACGCGCGGTCACGTCGAGGAGGACGGCGGCGTCGAAGACGTCTTTGACGCGCGCCCAGTCAACCGCGGCGTCGGTCATGCGCTCAGCTGCCGGTGCAGCCAGGCCTTCGCCCAGGTCCAATCTCGCTTGATGGTCGCCGGGGAGAGGCCGAGCGCCTCCGCCGTCTCGTCGAGCGTCAGCCCGGCGAAAAACCGCAGCTCGACGATCTGCACGTAGCGAGGCTCGATCGCGCCGAGACGGTCCAGCGCTTCCTCGAGCGCGAGGACATCGACGTTCGACGCCGGAGCGATCGCGTGATCGCCGAGCGACGTGAAGGCCATCCGGCCGCCACGCTTGTCACGCGCGCGGTCGCGCGCGTGATCGACCAGGATCCGGCGCATCAGCGTCGCGGCCATGGCGAAGAAGTGCCCCCGTCCGCGCCAGTCCATCCGCTCGACGTCCACCAGCCGGAGATACGCCTCGTTGACGAGCGCCGTGGTCTGCAGCGTGTGACCGGCCCGTTCGTGCCGCATGTAGTGGTGCGCGAGGCGGCGAAGCTCCCGGTACACGATCGGCATGAGCGCGTCGCGCGCGGACGCATCACGGCTCGCCCAGGCGTCGAGCAGGCGCCCAATTTCCTGACGATCCGACGAAAGGTCGTGCGAGGGAGGCATGCGCTCGGGGCGGAGTCAGGATTCTAGCGGAACCACGCTGGCGCGGCGATGAGCCACTTCCTCGCCGGAAACCGCCTACTCCAGGCGAGGGACGTCATGGAGCACACAATCGCAGATAAGAGGGCGGCCGCGCCGCCCCACGCGCACCTGATTGAAATGGCCACCGCCTACTGGGTCTCGCGGGCGGTGTACGCGGCCGCGAAATTCGGTGTGGCGGATCACCTGGCCGAGGGACCCAGGAGCGCCACCGAGGTGGCGGCGCTGACCCACACACACGCGCCGTCGCTCCACCGCCTGATGCGCGCGCTCGGGGGCCTCGGCCTCCTGGTCGAGGACGGGCACCACCGTTTCGGCCTGACCGCGCTCGGCGAGGCGCTTCGGCAGGACGCGCCGGGATCGGCCCGCGCGACGGTGCTCGCGCTGGCCGGTGACTGGTGGTGGCAAGGCTGGGAGCACGTGCTGCACTGCCTCGAGACCGGCGAGACCGGCATGCAGCGCGCGTCGGGCACCTCCATCTTCAACTACCTCGGCGAACATCCGCAGGAAGCCTCGTACTTCAACGAGGCGATGATCGGGTTCCACGGCGCCGAGCCCGCCGCCGTAGCCGGCGCCTACGACTTCTCGGCCTGCCGGACCGTGGTGGACGTCGGCGGCGGCACCGGCAACCTGTTGGCCACCGTCCTCGAGCACCATCCTGGCGCTCGAGGCGTGCTCGCCGAGCTTCCGCATGTCCTCGGCGAGGCACGCGCGGCGCTGGCGGCCCGCGGCGTCCTGGATCGCGTCACGTGCCAGGGCATCGATTTCTTCTCCGAGGTGCCGGCCGGCGGCGACGTGTATCTGCTCTCGCACATCGTTCACGACTGGACGGAGGAGCAGTGCGTCGCGATTCTCGCCAACTGCCGGCGCGCCATGGGCCCCACGAGCCGGCTGCTGATCATCGAGATGGTCCTCCCGCCGGGCAACGGGCCTCACCCGGGCAAGCTGCTCGATCTGGCGATGCTCGTGATGCCTGGCGGACAGGAGCGCACGGAAGAGGAGTACGCCGCACTTCTCCGCCGCGCCGGGCTGACCTTGCAGCGCGTCGTGCCGACGCGGTCGGCAGTCAGCGTCGTCGAGGCGGTGCCGAACAGCCGCTGACGTGGATGGCCAACGGGGATCACGCGATTACTTCGCGTGGTCCATCCCTTCGGCGCACGCGAACTCGCGGAGCTGATCGTCGCCCTTCTCGGCCTTGCGATAGGCCTTCACCGTTTCCCAGGGCTCGGTGAGGGCAGCCGGATCGGTCACGGTGATCCGATCCTCGAGCAGGCCGTTCGGCAGGAACCGGATCCGCTCTTTCACGGTCATCTGGCCGCTGTGTGGCGTGAATCCTTCGATGTAGCTCTTGTCGTTGAGCGCCACGGTCTCGACGACCAGCGTATCGCCCTCCCAGTGGCCGGTCGAATAGCCAGCGTACGTCGGGTCGTCGAGCACGACCTGCGAAGGCGTCCGGCCATCGAGATACACCCGTCGCAGGGCGTCGTTCAGCTCGCTGAAGAACGTGATCTTGTCCCTCGTCTGCATCACCTCCATGCCGTAGGCCATGTTCATCATGGCGGGCATCCCGGGCGGCAGGCATTTGAGCGTGTTGTCCGAGTCGGAGCTGCCGGCGACGCGCGCCTTCGAGATGGCCTGCCACTTCGCCATGTACTCGGGCGTGAGCTTCGGCGCGTTGGGGGCGCGGCCGCGCGAGCCGTCCGAAAGCGGCGCCGTCCGGGCCGGCGGCGGTAGCGGCTGCCCCGGGGCCGGCGGCGGAGGTCCGCCCGCGCGTGCGCCCGGTGGCGGCGCGCCGAACGCATTGACCGGCCGGTAGACGCCGGAGAAATCCGGAACGGCGGACTGCGCCAGCATGGTCGACACAGACGCGAGCAAAATCGTGCACGCGACGAGCGCCGTACGAGTCGTCATCACTGCGTCCTCCCTACCCGCCCTACCCGCCCTACCCGCCTTACCCGCCCTACCCGCCT
>Ga0210380_10000046_pt1 | contig 86165 bp, 70 predicted proteins | sample PLM4_5_coexredo_FD_155476 | JGI IMG/M metagenome (GOLD analysis project Ga0210380, IMG submission 155476) | Groundwater sediment microbial communities from an aquifer in East River, Colorado, USA - PLM4_5_coex redo | ecosystem: Environmental > Terrestrial > Soil > Riparian zone | place: USA...
CAACCGAGAGAGGCACCCGCGACACACCACGCGAACCGGATACATGTGATCGGCGCCGAATCCGAGCGCCCAGAGCAAACGGCTGGCCGCCACTTCCGCGAAGACCTCGCCGTTGCTGCCGCCGACCTTCACTTTGACGCTGTCGCCGCCGGTGAGCGCGCAGGCAAACTTCAGCGAGTGGCCGCGGAGCGCCTTGTCCTCGTATTGACAGTAGACGGTTGCAAGAAAGGGAAAGCCGCGGGGGTCGTCGGGGCCCGCCCTGACGTCCATCCGTTCAACGGGCACCGGCTCCCACACCCGCGCGCGTCGCAAGGCCTCCGCCCGTCGCTCCGACGGGCGGCCGCTATTCGGTGCGGTGTCGGACGAGTTCGCTGTGGCTCTCGAGCACGCGATCGCCGGGAAGAAACCCAGCACCAGGGCCGCGACGGCGGCGACTCGACGTGCACGCATTACCCAGCTGAGTGCAATAAGTCCTCCATGCTCGCGCTTCGAGGCTGTGCCGGTGACGCTGCGATCGGATGAGACGGTTACTGAAGGCCGTGGCTCATGTGGTCAAAGGAAGTAACCTACGCCCCGAGTCGTTCAGGAGCCGCCTCATCGGTGGAGCCGGAGCGTAGGAGCATGACATGTTGCGGTATCGACTGATCCCGGGAGTGCTCGCGCTCATCGGATCTCTGCTGAGGCCGTCGCCGGCGCGGGCTGCCGAAATCGGGATCACCCTCACGGAGCTGGATTCGCTCACGCTCACGTCGAGCCTTGCCGGCCCCGTCATCACCAACGTGAATCCCGATGAGTGGGTGATCGATTTGACGCCGCTGGGTATCGACACCTCCTTTGGCAACTTTCCGATGGCCTGGGTGGAGCCCGACGATCCGAACACGGTTAATTACCTCACCGTGGACAGCATCGGCGTGCTTCGCTTGCGGTCGGACTTTCCACTCGCGGACATCGTGCCCACTGAGTGCGGTCGAGGGAGTCCGTCGCCGCTGGCGATGGGAGTCGCGTGTGGCGTCGGCCAGAGCGACAGCGATGCTTACTTCATCGGCGTGGTCGACCTCGCCGACACGGTCCCGGAACCGGTGACGCTCGGCCTGCTGGGCGTGGGCCTGTCGGGCCTTGCGTACCGCCGCTATCAGAAACGCGCTCGTGCGCGCCGCCGATAGCCATACGAACGCCCCCGCGTCAGCGCCAGCCGAGCTCCGGGGCGACGAACTTCAGAATGCTGTTGATGGCGTGGGCGTTATAGTCCACGCCCAACTGGTTCGGCACGGTCAGCAGCAGGGTGTCGGCGGCGGCGATCGCCTCGTCCGCGGCGAGCTGTTTGACCAGCTCTCCGGGCTCGGCGGCGTACGAGCGGCCGAAAATCGCCCGCGTATTCGCGTCGATGTAGCCGATCTGGTCCTGGTCGCGGCCGTCGCGTCCGAAGTACATCCGGTCGCGGTCGTCGACGAGCGCGAAGATGCTGCGGCTCACGGAGACGCGCGGCTCCCGCTGGTGCCCGGCCTCCTTCCAAGCCGCCCGGTAGGCGTCGATCTGCTTGCGCTGCTGAACGTGGAGCGGCTCGCCGCTCTCGTCGTCCTTGAGGGTCGAGCTCTGGAGGTGCATTCCCAGTTTCGCGGCCCACATGGACGTGGCGTTCGAGCTGGAGCCCCACCAGATCCGGTCGCGCAGCCCTTCCGAATGTGGCTCGACACGCAACAGTCCGGGCGGGTTGGGGAACATCGGCCGCGGATTGGGCTGGGCAAACCCGTCGCCCTCGAGCACCTGCAGGAAGACCTCGGCGTGGCGGCGGGCCATATCGGCGTTGGTCTCGCCGTCCGCGGGCGCATAGCCAAAATGGCGCCAGCCGTCGATCACCTGCTCAGGTGACCCTCGGCTGATGCCCAGTTGGAGCCGGCCGCCCGCAATGATGTCCGCCGCCCCCGCGTCCTCGACCATGTACAGCGGGTTCTCGTAGCGCATGTCGATGACCGCCGTGCCGATCTCGATCTTGCTGGTGCGCGCGCCGACGGCCGCGAGGAGCGGGAACGGCGAGCCGAGCTGGCGGGCGAAGTGGTGCACGCGGAAGTAGGCGCCATCGGCCCCCAACTCCTCGGCGGCCACGGCCAGCTCAATCGACTGCAGCAACGCGTCGGACGCCGTGCGCACCTGCGACTGCGGCGACGGCGTCCAGTGCCCGAACGACAGGAACCCGATCTTCTTCACCTACACACCCTCTCTTTTTCGATCACGAACTCGCCTCATGGGGGCCAGTTCGCACATCGTACTCCCCGCGTGCCCATACCCATGTGTCCAGGATCTGAAACGGAAAGCGACGCAGGGAAGTAGATTATGAGCATGAGTAGCGAATCGGACCGCGACCCTGCACCAAAGATCAGGCGCCGCGATTTCTTGTCCTCGGCCGCTCTGCCGGTCGCAGCCGCCTTGGCGCCGTCGGTGCTCTCGGCGCAAGAGGGCCGGGCGCCGAGATCCCCCACGCCCGAGAGGATTCGCGTCGGGATCATCGGCGCCGGCGACATCGTCGGCTCCGTGCACATTCCTGGACTGCGGCGGATGCCGGGTGTGGAGATCGTCGCGGTCGCGAACCGCTCGCTCGAATCGAGCCGGCGAGCCGCGGCCGAGTTCAATATTCCGCGCGCGTACGCGGACTGGGAGCAACTGCTTGCCGCCGACGGCATCGACGCCGTGCTCATCGGCACCTGGCCGTACATGCATCGCACCGTCACGCTCGCCGCGCTCGACAGCGGCCGGCACGTGTTGTGTCAGGCGCGCATGGCGAACAACGCCGCCGAAGCGCACGAGATGCTGGCCGCATCGAAACGCCGTCCGAATCTCGTGTGCCAGCTCGTCCCGAGCTCGACCGGGTACAGCATTGACCGGGCGCTCCTGGCCCTGCTCGGCAGCGGCCTCGTGGGAGACGTGCTGTCCGTGGAGGTGCAGAGGCTGCAACGCGGGTTCGCGGACTTCGGCGGCGAGCTCGACTGGCGCCACAACCCGGAGTTCAGCGGCTACAACGTGCTGAACGTGGGGGCCATTTACGAATCGATGATGCGGTGGCTCGGCCCCGGCAATCGCGTGATGGCCAAGACCCGCGTGCATATTCCGACCAGACGCGACGAGCGAGGGGCGCAGCGCGCGGCGACGATCCCGGATCACGTCGACGTGCTCTACGAGCTCGGCAACGGGGCTCCGGTCCACATGACGTTCAGCGAGACCACGGGGCTTTCGCGCGGCAACGACACCTGGATCTTCGGCAGCGAAGGCACGATCCACATCGATAACGCCAACACCATCTTCACCGGGCGCCGCGGCGACCGCGAGCTCAAGGTGCATCCGAATCCGCCCGAGGGGCAGTTTCGCCACCGCGTCGAAGAAGAATTCATCAACGCCATTCGCGGCATCGAGCCCGTCACCCAGAACACGTTCGAGATCGGCGTGCGCTACATGGAGTGGACCGAGGCCATCTATCGCAGCGCGGCATCGGGGAGCGCCGTGAGCTTGCCGTTGACGATCTGAAGGTCCCCGAGCACGTCAGGAGGTCTCATGTCCTTGCGCTTGGTGTTCATCGTGGCGCTCGTCGCGCTCGTGTCTTTCAGCGGTAGGCACACGTCGGCTCAGGGGCGGGGAACTCCAGGGCCGCCGCCCGCGGGGCAGACGAACGATCCGTTTCCGCAGCCGATCGTCCGCGACCAAGGGGTCATCACGGTCACGCTGCGCGAGTTCGCCTCGCTTCCGGACATTGCCGGCGTCGCCGCGCGCATGATGACCCTGGTCGAGGAGCCGGCCACGCGGCGCCTCTTCGTCAGCGACATGCGCGGCCAGCTGTATGCCCTCAGCGCGGAGGGCCGAGCGGTGACGCCGTACCTCGACATCAGCGATCCGAAGTGGGGCGTCGCCGTGCAGTCACAGGGCCGCGAGCGCGGGATGCAGAGCTTCGTGCTCCACCCACAGTTCGCCCAGGCCGGCGCGCCAGGATTCGGCAAGCTTTATACCTACACGGACACCTCGAACCAGGCTCCGGCGCCGGACTTCACGACGCCAAACCCGAGCAGCACCCACGACACCGTCCTGCTCGAATGGACGGCGAAGACGCCGGGTGCGGCAACCTACGACGGCGGGGCGCCGCGAGAGCTGATCCGGCTGCGGCAACCGTTCGCCAATCACAACGGCGGGGCGCTCGCGTTCAATTCGACGGCGCGGCCCGGTGGCCCCGAGTTCGGCCTGCTCTTTATGGGCATCGCCGACGGCGGCAGCGGCGGCGACCCGATGGCGCTGGCGCAGAATCTCGGTTCCGCGTTCGGCAAAGTGTTCCGCATCGACCCGCTCGGCAAGAACGGCCGCGGCGGCAAGTACGGGATCCCCGCGGCGAATCCATTTCTGTCGACGGCGGGCGCGTTGCCGGAAATCTTCGCCTATGGCGTCCGCAATACGCAGCGCTTTGGCTGGGATTCCAGGAATGGCGCGATGTTCATGTCAGATATCGGCCAGAACATCGTCGAAGAAGTGAGCCCGATCAGCGCCGGCGCGAATCTCGGCTGGAACACCTGGGAGGGCAGCTTCCGGTTTGTCAGCCGCGAGGCGGTCATCACGGAAGCGCCTCGCAGCGATCCGAAGGTCACCTATCCCGTCGTCGAATGGGGTCAGCTCGACCCGGTTTTGCTGTCGAACAACTCGTCCGCCTCCGTCGGCGTGATCGTCTACCGGAGCACCACCGTCCCGCAGCTCGCTGGCCGGCTGCTCTTCGGCGACATGCCGAGCGGCGAGCTGTTTCACGTCAGTGCGGACGAGCTCCCGAAGGGCGGGCAGGATCCGATCCGGCGCGTGCTCTTCGTGACGGCCGCGGGCGCGGCGCCGCGCACGTTCCTGGAGATCATTCAGGAGAAGAATCGCGCGCAGGGCAGGACGGCCGCGGCACGTGCGGACCTGCGATTCGACGCGAACGCGGCAGGGCAGATCTTCCTGCTGAACAAAGCGGATGGGACGATTCGAGTGATCGAGCGGTAACCAGCGATCTGCCTAGAACCTCGTCAGGATCTTCACGACCGCCCACCAGAATCCGAGCAAGGCCAGAGTGCGGAGCCACTCGAAGGGTATCTGCCAGATCCCATACGTGGCCAGGGACAGCAGCGCGAGAATCGCGACCCAGACTATCCAGGGATACCTGCCCAGAAAGACCACCGACCGTGCCTGCCTTGGGGCAGGCTTCTTGGGCTTCGGGACCGTGCCGTCGCAGATGAACCGGGCGATGTCATCCCATTGCTCCTCCGACAGAGCCGCACTATGGCCGCCCTCGACGTAGCAAATGTCGGAAATTCGGGAATCTGTGGAGGGCTCTTGCGCCTGGACGAAGCCGTTGTGCCCCGCGCTTCCGAGATCCTGCCCACGGAGCCGCTCGAGGGCGCCGGGGAAGCAGGCGACGACCTTGTCGTTCGTGGCCACGTAGTTCAGCACGCTGCCGACCTGTCCGCGCCGCATCGCTTGCCGCCAGTCGTAGTCCCGGCGTACCACGCTTCCCGCGAACACCACCCGATCGAAACGGCAGGCGGGGTTGTCCCGCAGCGCAGCGGCCAGGAGATACGTCCCGTTGCTGTGGCCGAGATAGGAGAAGCAGGTCGCCTTGGGATAGAGGACTTTCGCTCGCGCGTACTGATCCATCAGCCACGCCACCTTGTCGCGGCGGCGCCAGGGTAAGAGAAAGGACAGCATCGGAAAGTAGCCATACGTCGACGTTTCCGTGGCATAAAGTCGCTTTGGCTGTTTGTTCCCACGCGCCTGCACCCTGCGGGCGATCTTGTGCGTCCAGAATCCCGCGTCCCGGATGCCATGAATCACGAAGACGACATCCGTGACGTGCACACCGTGGCTCGTCACCATTGCATCGTGATCGGACGGTTCCACGGAGCGTTGCTTGAGCGCTTCGCGGGAGCTGTTCACAGCCAGGCAGAAGGCCTTGCGGCGCTCCTTTCCCGCTGCAGACGAATCCATCTCGATCACGTTCACGTGGCCGGAGTAGGCGACATCGAGATAGACGAACTCCCGTCCGGTCACCAGATCGAGGTTGTCCTCGGGGGCGACGAGGTCGTCGACGGTCCCCAGCAATTGAACGACCATCGCCATTTGGCTCTTTTCTGGGGGGGCTCGTCTCTGCAACGCAAGCCACTGCAGTCGAAGACCACTCAAGAACGGGGCGCCGCGGCGAATCTGAAAGATGGCGAGCCGTCGGTTCGTGACAGACAACAGCAGGTGTCCGGCCGCGCTGCCGAGCGAGAACTCGAGCGCACGACGCGTCCCCATGTGGTGCGAGACAGACCATCCGCCGTTCATGCCGGCGAGCTGGATGATCCGCTCGACCTGGCCGGCCCACGACTTGCCGGCGCATAGTGGCCTGTCATTGAGGCCGTCCCTGTGTTTGAAGGGCGCTTCCTCGGTTTCTCCGCAGGCAAGCACGTACGCTTTGCGTGCAATCATGGATCCCGTGCTGTGGCCCACGAGGATGATCTGCTCGAACGGCCTGTAGCCCGGTTGCTCGCGGTGTTTCACCTGTGTGTCGATGAGGTCAACGACCGCTGCGGCGATATCACTGAGATCGGCAGTCGACCACATCGTCAACGGGAGTCCGGGTACGATGACGTGCGCGTTCGGCTTGGCGCAACGGATGGCCTTTTCAACTGAGGCGAGACGTTCTGGCGTGTGGCGATACGCGTGCAGCAGCACCGCCAGGCTGCTGTCGCTCGCCTTCGAAGGTGGCTGTGGGCGTAGTTTGATCGCGGGTCCCTCCGTTCCAGTGGGCGGGGGCGGTAGTTCCATCGCGAGTCCCTCCGTGGCAGTGGGCGGTGGCGATCATCGTACAGTCGTGATTGAATCGGCGGAAGCGAATGCGCAAGGGGTTCACGAGAAAGCCTGACGACGCCACCGACGCCCCGATCCCGAAGGCCAAGAACTACATCACACCGAACGGCTTGCAGCGGCTCTTGGATGAGCGACGGTTTCTACTCACCCGGGAACGGCCGGCCGTGACCAAGGTGGTGGCCTGGGCGGCGAGCAACGGCGACCGCAGCGAAAACGCCGACTATCAGTACGGCAAACGGCGGCTGCGTCAGATCGATCGGCGGATCCGCTTTCTCACGAAACGGATCGATGCCGCGGAAGTGGTGGACCCGGAAGCCCCGAGAGGCGGGCGGGCGGCGAGGCAGGTGTTCTTCGGCGCGACCGTGCGCTACGCCAACGCCGCTGGAACCGAGCGGGTGGTGAGCATCGTCGGCCTCGACGAGGTCGATCTGGATGGCAACTACATCAGCTGGGTGTCGCCGCTCGCGCGGGCACTGATGAAATCCGGACCCGGCGACCGCGTGGTCCTTCGCGCCCCGGGGGGGACCGAGCAGTTGGAGATTCTGGAGGTGCGGTATCAGCGCATCCCCGTGGAGCCGTTCAGCGAGCCGCCTGGGGCCGAGGCCGCGTCGAAGTAGAGCGCTGGCCCCTAATTGCGCGCAGGCTCCCGGTCGTCACACAGGCGTGTGATGGTCGAGAGCAATTCGTCCGCGCCGGCCAGTTTGGACACGAACGCGGATGCTCCGGCCGCGAGGGCTTGTTCTTTGATGTCCGGATCGGCCATCGCCGTGAACACGATGACTCTGATCTCCGGGTTCTCGCGCGTCATCTGACGGCACGCGTCCAGTCCGTTGACGTGCGGCAGGTTCACGTCGAGCACGATCGCGTCTGGCTGGAGGCGTTGCGCGGCCTCGAGCAACTGCTTGCCGTCCGTCACGGTTCCCACCACCTCGCAGTCCAGTGCCAGCAACCGGCAGATGGCCGTCATGATGCCAGCGTGGTCGTCCGCAACGAGCACGCGGGGGCGTTTGGACAACCCTATCCCCTGGCGAGCGAGGCGATAGTGGAAAGCAACGCGCTGCCGTCGACTGGCTTGAGAAAAAACCTGGTGCAACCGTTCTGCTCGGCGCGCTCGCGGGTGCCCGGCTCGTAGTTCGCGGTGGTCACGATGATCGGTGGTGCGCTACCGGCGGCGCGCAAGCGGCTCTGGAGTTCGATGCCCGATATCCCTGGCAGCTGCACGTCGACGACGATGCACAGCGGCGCCGGCGAAGCGTCGAGGTAGGCTTCCGCCGAGTCGAAGAGAGCCGGCTCGAATCCCACTGCCCGGAGCAAGCGGCCGAGCGCTGTGCGCGCCGGCGCATCATCCTCGACGACGGCAACGACAAGGGGACCGTTCGACGGATTCACGAGCGCCTAGTGTAACGCATGAGTTACGGCGATGTGACGTAACGTGACAGTGAATGTGGCACCGCCTCCGGGGTTGTTGTGGGCGTCGATGGTGCCACCATGAGCAGCGACGATCGTCCGTGCAATCGTCAGGCCAATCCCCAGGCCGTGCGATTTCGTGGTGACGAAGGGTGTGAACAGAGTGCCGTCGAGATCGGCTGGCAATCCGGTACCAGTGTCGCGCACCGAGACTTGCACATCGTGGCCTCTGACCTCGGTGCTGATCGTGAGACGACGTTGGTCAGACGGTGTCTCGGCCATCGCGTCGATGGCGTTCATCAGCAAGTTGACGAGCACCTGCTGCAAGAGCACCGGATCGGCGCTGATCACGAACCGGTTCGAGGACAGGTTGACGGTGGCTTCGACCTGTCGAGCTGCTATGTCGTGGGCGACGAGGGCGAGACTCTCATCGATGACGGCGTGCAGATCGATCGGTGTCTTGTCCATCTGACGGCTTCGGAGCATGGTCCGATGGCGATCGATGATCTGGGTCGCCCGGAGGCCCTGGGTCTGGATGTCGGACAGGATCTCTCCCAACGTGTCGGAGGAGACACCATTGGCGGTGACCATCAACTGCAGCGCCTGGGCGTTGTACATCATCGCGCTGAGGGGTTGACCGAGCTCATGTGCAATCGAGCTCGTCAGCGCCGACATTGTCGCGCGGCGGTTGGCGTCGGCGGCCAGCGCCAGATTTCGTCGGTTCTCGAGCTCAGCCCTGTGCCGCTCGCGGCGCTGGTGGAGAAGCGCGATGATCAGGAGCGACTGGATGGCCAGCGCGCCAGCCGCGGTGAGCACCGTGCCCCGGTATTCCCGCCACAAGCTTGGACCGCGATACCGCACCACACTGCCCGCCGGCAGCCGACTTTCGGGGATGTTCCATCGCTGTAGCTCGCGCCAATCGAATGTCGGTCGACCTGGCAATTGTGGCGGCACTCGGACGGTGCTCGCCGGCGCACCGTTCAGAATTTGAATGGCCACGTTGGCCGTGCTGCGACTGAGTTCGTCAATGGCCAGCATCGACCCGCCGACGGCGCCAGTGCCGAGGAACACGCTCTGCCCCGCAAACAGCGGAGCATTCGCCGTGGCCTGAAGTTCGGCGAGCACTCGCTCGTCCGCATACGCACCGCCCTGCGCGTCGGTGCTGAACGCAATATAGAAGATGGCTGTGTGCTTCGGGAGGCTCGCGGATCGACGCAAGAGTTCGTGAAACGTCAGATCCTCCGACCAGATGAATGTCAGGCGATTCTGAAAGCGCCTGAACTCATTCTCGAGCTCTCGATGCCAGAACCGTCCGATCAGTCCCGACCCCGTGACCATGAACACCTGCCTGGTCTCTGGCAGCACCTGCAGGATGTCCTCGACGAGTCGAGAAAACCCGTTCGCGACCGCGACAGCGCTTTCGTTTTCGCCGAGGGGCGTGTCGCCGAGATATCGCTGGTCCACTGACGCGAACAGGAGTGGAGTGTCAGGAAAAAGCTGCCGTCGATACTTGCGCGCGAAGACCGCCGCAGGGCCCGCGACCGTCACGATGAGGTCCGGCTTGGCGCGATCGGCGAAGATGGACCGGATGTAGTCGACGACCTCCTGTTCAGGCGCGCCGACCAATCCGGTCGTGGCCACGCTAATCTGCGTGATGTTCACGGCCGTTCCGAGGCCTTCGCCGAGGTCGACGCGGAAGCTGCCCGTGAAGCGGTCGATCGGCAGGTTGCCGCGGTCAACTGATTGCAGCACCAATACCTGACGGACGACCGGTTGAGCGTCGCTCGCCGCCGCGCAGAGCACCAGCCAGAACGCCAGCGCCGCATAAGACAGTCTGCTGCCCACGGCGGGATGATATACATGGTTCCGCTGCGACGCATGACTCTGGGAACCGCCACGGTGCTGTTTGTGTTGTGTTTTCCGTTGTTTGCAGCCGCACAGCAAACGGCAGAACTAGCCGGTACGATCTACGACCAGACGGGTGCCGCGGTGCCAGGCGTCCGCCTGATGCTGCGTGGCGTCACCAACGGCGACGCGCGATCCAGCGCCGCCGGCGATTTCGCGTTCCGAAACCTGCCGCCAGGTCAGTACGAAGTCTCCGCAGAATTGACCGGGTTCGAGCCAGCGCGTCGGGCCGTACGAGTGCAGGCTGGCGAGCGGGCGACCGTGTCCCTCACCCTGCACGTCGCGATCGTCGAAGAAACGATCGTCACCGCGGCGAGAGCGGGCGGGCGTGATGTCGGAGCGATTCCGATGGCGATCAGCGCCGTCTCGAACGAGGAGATCGCGCGCCTGGGCACGCAGACGTTAGGAGAGGGGGCGGCGCTCGCGCCCTCCGTCACGCTGTCTCAGAACGTCGGCTTTGGTCAGCTCACGATCCGCGGCATCGGTACCAACGTGCTGTTCGCCGGGTCGGACCCCAGTTCGGCAATGTACCTCGACGGCGTCTACCTCGCTCGACCGGCGATGGCGTTCGTCCAGTTTCTCGATCTCGATCGCATCGAAGTGCTTCGAGGGCCGCAGGGCACTTTGTACGGCCGCAACGCGGTCGGCGGGGCGATGAACCTGATCTCGAAGCAGCCGACGAACGACCTTCAAGCGTTCGCCCGCCTCAGGGCCGGGAACTTCGGGGAGCTCCGCGGCGACGCGCGGATCAGCGGTCCGCTCAGACGTGACAGAGTGATGGGGTCGGTCGCGTTCGCGCGCGGCGTCCGCGACGGCTACGTCCGCGACCTCGAGCACCCCGACCACCCCTTGGGCGGCGACGATGTCACCGCGGCACGGGGTCAACTGCGCGTGGTCTTCGACCGCCGGACGAGTCTGTTGGTGTCGGCCGACGTCGACGCCCAGGATGCGACGCCACTGACCTACAGCAAGGTGATAGCCGAGAAGCCGGGATTTCAGTTCGACAACCCGCCCGACCTCCACGACGTGCGAGCCTCGACGGAGGCTTCGGGCCGCACGTGGCAATACGGCGCCAGCGCGCGTCTGACGACGGCCCTTACCCCATCCACCAGTCTCGTCAGCCTGACCGCGTATCGAGAACTGGACTACGAATTCCTCAACGATGGCGATATCACAGAACTCGACGTGTTGAACGCGCGCCAGCACGAGCGGCAGCATCAACTGTCAGAAGAGATCACGATCTCGCACCAGCGGCCCGGGCTGAACCTGGTCGGTGGCGTTTTTCTCTTCGACGAATCCGATCACCAGACCCTCTGGGCCGATCAGCCGGTTCCCCGAATCCTGGTTCGGCTCGACCCGCGCGTCGACGCGACCAGCCGCGCGGTCTTCGGACAGGCGACCATCGGCTTGACGTCCCGGCTCTCGGCCACGGCCGGTATGCGCTACACGGACGAGGGGAAGGACATCGACAACGCGGGGGGCCGCTACAGCCTCGATGCGCCGAATCTGGCGGTTCCCGGGTCGGTCTACAGCTACACCGATTCCATCTCCCACAGCGCCTGGACGCCCAAGGTCGGCCTCGAGCTGGCGCTCCCGCACGAAGCACTCGCGTACGTGTCGGCGACACGAGGCTTTAAGAGCGGCGGCTTCAACCCCTCGTCGACGACGCCCGGCCGCGGCTACGCCCCAGAGTGGGCCTGGAGCTACGAAGGCGGATGGAAAGGCGCGATCATGAAAGGTCGTTCCCGCGTCGCTGTGTCTGCCTTCGTGATGGATTACACGAACCTGCAGGTGCAGACGCCGGTCGGGATCGGAGTCTTCGACATCCGCAACGCCGCCGCCGCGACGATCCGCGGCGTCGAAGTGGAGAACACGTCACGGTTGGGACGTGGCTTTGACGCCGGCGGCCATCTGACCTGGCTCGACGCCACCTACGATCAGTACATCGCGGTCTCCAACAGCGGCGTGACCGGCGACGTGGCGGGCAACCGCTTGAACAACGCCCCGGAATGGGCAGGACGCTTCTGGATCGAGTGGACGGGGGACATCGGCCGGTCGAGACGGTTGTCGATCGCGGCGGACTCGTCGGCGCAGTCGGCGGTGTACTACACGCCGTTCAACGACCGCATCCAGCAACAGGGTGCGTACGGCCTGCTCGGAACCCGCGTCGAGTACGGCCCCAGTCATCGCGGGTGGGCGGTCGGCGCGTACGCCCGCAACCTCACCAATACCGGCTATATCACTTCTACGTTCGGTACGGCGCCCACGGCCTTTGGCGGACGCCCTGGACCCTCGCGTCAGTTCGCCGTGGAGTTCACGATTCGGCGCTGACACTGTAATCTCGTGCGCATGAACCGGGCGAAGGCTCGCCGACGCGTCGCCGGTGCCGTCGTCGCGATGCTCGTGGCCGGTGCGGCCGCCGGCGGTGCGCAGCGCGGGCGCTCCTTCGACGTGCACGAGGCCACCATCGCCGATCTGCAGCAGGCCGTGCGGAGCAAGCGCGTCACGACCGTGGGGATCGTCGAGCAGTACCTGCAGCGCATCAAGGCCTACAACGGCCGCTGTGTCAACGAGCCACAGGGGATACTCGGCCCGGTCACGACCATTCCTCGAGCGGGTCAGATCAACGCGCTGTCGACGCTGAATCTCAAGCCGGCCGCTCGCGAGCGCTGGGGCTTCGACGCCCGCAAGGCCCGCAGCCTGACCGATCGCGTGGATGGCGCCCCGGACATGCCCGACGCGCTGGACACCGCGGCGGCGCAGGACCAGGCGTTCGCGCGCACCGGGCGGCTGGCCGGGCCGCTGCACGGTGTGGTGATCGCCGTCAAGGATCAGTACGACACGAAAGACATGCGCACGACGTCGGGCGCCGACGCGCAATATGCGAACGACCGGCCGCCCGACGACGCGACGTTCGTGGCCAGGCTGCGGGGCGCCGGCGCGATCATCCTGGCCAAGGCGAACCTGGCGGAGTACGCGGTGGACGGCGCGCGGAGCTCGTTCGGCGGCACGTTTTGCAATCCCTACGACACCGAGCGCGAGCCGGGCATGTCGAGCGCCGGTTCCGGAACGGCCGTGGCCGCGAATCTGGTGACCTGCGCGATTGGCGAGGAGACCGTGGTGTCGGTCCGCTGGCCGGCGGCCGTCAACAGCATCGTCGGCCTCGCACCGACGAAAGAGCTGGTGAGTACCGACGGGATGATGGGCGCCGGGCTCAATATGCGGGTTGGGCCGATGTGTCGCACCGTGGCGGATACGGCGCGGATTCTCGACGTGATTGCCGGTTACGACCCGAAGGACGAGTACACGGCCCTGAGCGTCGGGCGGACACCGCGGTCGTCGTACCTCGAATCCACCAATGCCCGCTCGCTGGCCGGCCTGCGCATCGGCGTCGTGCGCGAGTACTTGAATCGCACGCTGCTCACGCAGGCGGACACCGACAGCGTGGACCTCGTCGAACGCGCGATCGGCGTGCTGAAGACGCTGGGCGCCAGCGTCGTGGATCCGGGGCCCGAAGGCGCGCTGTTTCAGGCGTGCATCGCCGGTGCGGCGCCGGAGCTACTGTCGTCGGCGTTTGCGCGGCAGTTTCGGGCGCTGTTCCCGGTGAATGCCTCCGGGCAGCCGGAGGGCGATCAGATCGCCACGCTGGTGGAGATGCGTGCCAACCCGTCGCGGGTGCCGGGCGGCTTGACGCTGCGCAGCCTGGGCGGCGGGTTCGGGGAGCCGGGCGAAGACAAGTACATGATGAACCGCTACCTGCGCGCGCGCGGCGACGCGAACATCACGACCAACGCCGACCTGATTGCCAAGGCGACCTTCTACGACGACCCGAACTTCCCCAACCGGCGCGCCGCGCGCGAGCAGGCCGAGCGTGCGACGGCGTTCGACACCTCGGCCCGCATGCACACCCGATTCGCGCTGCAGACGATCCTGATGCACTGCATGGAAGAGCAGAAGCTCGACGCGCTGGTGGCGCCGATGTCCACCGTGCCGCCGAGGAAGCTGCTCTCACCGCGCGAGCCGCCCAGCAACGGCCGCACGCCGATCGGCTGGTTCATGTTCGGGCAGCAGGGTTTCCCGGTGATCGACGTGCCGGCCGGTTTCACCACCGTCGTCTGGGACCGGGAGCGGGTCGGAGACGAGACCCGGCTCGTCGGACCCGTTGCGGCACGACTCCCGGTGGGCGTCGATTTCATTGCCAGGCCGTTCGGCGAGCCGCTCTTGTTCCGCATTGCGGCCGCGTACGAGGCCGCGACGAAGCACCGCCGTCCGCCTGAAGGGTTCGGGCCATTGCCGTGACGTGGCTCGACGGACAGGAATCGTATGGCTGATGGAGAGTCGGCGGAACGCGCGATCGAGTCGCTTGTCGAGGCCGGTCAACTGGCCGGGGCGGCGGCACTTGTCTGGCGCGGCGGCTCCGTCGCGGAGATCGTGACGGTTGGGCGCCGCGACCTCGTCTCCGGATTGCCGGTCGAACGCGACACCATCTTCCGCATTGCGTCGCTGACGAAACCGGTCACCACGGTGGCCGCGCTCTCGATGCTCGACGAGGGCCGCTTCGCGCTCGACGAGCCGATCACCGGATGCGCCCCGGAGCTGGCGCACCTGCGCGTCTTGCGCAAACCCGAGGGCCCGCTCGATTCGTGCAACGAGGCCGCGCGTCGGATCACATTCCGCGATCTGCTGACGCATTGCTCCGGGCTGACCTACGGCGATTTCCACCATGGGCCGATCGGCCAGGCCTATGCGAACGCGCTCGGCCCCCAGATCGACAATCGACTCACGCCGGATGAGTGGATTGGGCGCCTCGCCACGCTGCCGCTGATCGACGAGCCCGGCGATGGCTTTCATTACGGCCACTCGACCGATCTGCTCGGGTTCCTGCTGGCGCGACTCGAGGGCGCGCGGTTGAGTGCGGTGCTCGAGCGGCGGGTGTTCGCACCGCTCGGCATGTCCGACACGGGCTTTGCCGTCCCGCCGGCGAAAGAGGATCGGCGCGCCGGGCTGTGCGGCTTCGACGACGCGGGCCGCCTGGTACCGTTGCCGTCCGCGCCGGGCGGTCATGCGCTGGCCGAGCGGCCGGAAGGGATGACGTTCGAGTCGGGCGGGCAGGGCTTGTGGTCAACGCTCGACGACTATCTCGTGTTTGCCCGGATGCTGATCGGCGACGACCCCTCCGGCACGCCGCTGCTGCGTCCCGAGACACTGGCGATGATGAGGGCGAACCAGTTGACGCTGAACCAACGGGCGGCAACCCGTCTGCTCGGACGGCCGATCTTCGCCGGCGGCCATGGCTATGGCATGGGCGTGGCGGTCGTCATGGATCCGGAGACCGCCGATCCGCTGCGGTGTCGTGGCGGCGTGGGGACCGTCGGATGGCCGGGCAGCTACGGCAGCTGGTGGCAGGCGGATCCGAACGATCGGTCGGTGCTGATCTTTCTTGCGCACAATATGGCGGCGCTCGACCAGATGGCCCACGGAATTGGGCTGGGCGTCTGGAGCGCGATCCGGCGCTTTCACGAGATCGCGACGTCGTGATCGCGGCTCCAGTGCCGTTCAGTCCCGCAGCGCGTCCGCGGGACTGGTTCGAGCGGCTCCCTGCGCAGCGAGGAGGCAACCAAGTGCTCCGGCACAGAGCGTGACAGCTGCCGCGCCGGCCAACGCGAGCGGATCATGCGCCGAGGTGCCGACCAGAAACCCCGCGAGGACGCGACCCACGACCAGCGCCGCAAGAACACCGATCATCGTCGCTGCGCTGGTCGTCCAGAGCGCATCCCTGAGGACCCGCCCTCGCAGTTGATTGGGTGTCGCGCCGAGTGCTGCCCGGACGCCGAGTTCCCGCCGCTGCATCGCCACGACCAGCCAGACGATGCCGATGAGTCCGATGGTCGCAAGCACCGCGGCCAATCCACCGAAGAAGGTCAGCACGCGCATCGCGAACCGCCACGGTGCACTCTCGCGAGCTACGGCGTCGTCCATGTACACGACCTCACCGAGATGGACCCCCGGGTCGAGCTCGCGCGCAATCGCACGAACCCGAGCCACGATCGGCTCGGCCGGCCCGTTGATTCGAATGAGCACGTGCTTCACGCGCATGGTCGACTGCGCCGCGGGGAGGTAGATATCGAGACGGGGATCCAGGAGCCCACGGTAGCGCACGTCACCCACCACGCCCACGACGGTCTGCCAGCGAAGCTCGTCGCGCACTCCGTGCGCCCGTTGTGTGGCCACCACGAGCCGCTGACCGATCGGGTCCCGGCCCGGCCAGTATCTCGCGGCTGCGGATGCGCTGACGATCACGACATTCGGCGCCGCGGCGACATCCGTTGTCGCGAAGTCCCGACCTTTCAGCAGCGCGATTCCCAGGGTTCGGAAATATCCCGGCGTAACGGCTTCGAGATTGGCGCGGGGGTTCCGTCGCCAGGGCGCGTTCTCGCCCAATCCCTCCTGGCCGGCAAGGACTGGAATCGTGTCGTTCCCGATTGGCCCGCTGAGCGGCCGGAGATAGACGGCGCCTGCGTCTGCAACGCCGGACAACTCGCGCGTGCGCGACACGAGTGCGTGGTGGAACGCATCCCACCGCTCGAGTTCTTTCCGCCAGGGTTCTACCTCCATGGAGAGCAGGCCTTCGGCGTGAAATCCAACATCCGTGCGATCGAGCGTCTGCACACTGCGCACGAAGAGGGCTGCGCCTGCCAGCAGCACGACGGCCACAGCCACCTGCCAGCCCACAACCACACGTTGGAGGCGCCGCTCGCGAGGATGCATGACGGTCCGCGCGCCAGCGGTCAACGTTCGCCCGGGATCAATGCGTCCGACAAAGAGCGCTGGCCACACCCCGACCAGTACTCCGGCAATCGCTGTCAGACCAACCATGAACGCTGCGACCGAGTCGCGCGTGAGACGCGCCGTGTCGAGGCGAGGCACGTCGAGAGGCGCCGTCGACGCCAGCCAGCCTGTCGTCAGCCAGGCGACGACGACCGCTCCCATGAACCCCGCAAGCGTGAGGAGCACGCCTTCCCACACGGCACGCGCGATGAGACGCCGCCGCTCCGCTCCGAGCGCCAGATGGACCGCGAGTTCGTGATCCCGGATCGCCGCGCGGAAGACTTGTAGACCGGCCACGCTGCTACAGGCCAGGAGCACCATGAGCAGCGATCCACCGAGCATGGTCCAGAGTACGGGCCGTGCCGGACCCTGGAGATAGGCGTTGACCGGCGTCACCACGACACGGGAGACGCCACCAGCGGAATTCTGCTGTCCGGGCCGTCTGGCGATGGTGCTGAGCTCGTCGGCTGCCTGCGCGACGGTCGCATCCTGACGCAACCGGCCGATGGCGTAGAACACGCGGAGGTTGGCCAGGAAGTCTCCCGCGTCCTGACCGGCCCGCTGCGCAAACGCGCGTAGACTCGGCGCCGCGGGAATCCACAGCTGCGCGCCACGGGGAAAGTCGAACGCTGGCGGCATGACCCCGACCACTTCAACCGAGCGGACCGGCGACTCGACGTCTTCCTGCACGCGGACGATGGCGCCGATGATTTGCGGGCTCGCGCCGAACTGTCGGCGCCACAGCTGGTCGCTGATCACCACCGCGCGCGGCTCGCTTCCGGCCTCGTCGCGCGTGTCGAGCACACGCCCAAGGGCCGGAGCGATTCCGACGGCCTCGAAGAACGGTGCAGAGACGGCCGCATACGCGAGCCGGGCGCGGGAATCCCCGTCAACGAGCGCGAGGGACCAGTTCACGGAGCTGAAGACACCGACCGCCTCGAGCGATGCCGCATTCCGAAGCCACGTGTCGATTTCGCCGTGAGCGGCTTCGACCACTGGGGTGCCACGGGCGTCGTCGCGTTGCCACATCACCACCGTGCGGTCCGGCGCACCCATGCCGATTGGCCGCAACATGACGGCGTCGACCACCGCATAAATCGCCGTCGTGAGGCCGAGTGTCGCCGCGAAGAGGGCGACGGCGACCCAGGAGATGCGCGGGCTCCGTACCAACGCTTTCAGGGCCTGTCGAAGGTCGTGTGCCGTCGTGCGCATCCAGCACGGATCCTACGATGGTTGGCGGGTCCTGCCTCTGTGGGAGGGCCCGATACCCTCATCCCCCGGGCGAACGAGGGCGGCCGGTCCAGCTGTGTTTCCGTTTGACTTGCCTCGTGGCGGGACTCAGAATCCCTCCCGTCCAGCTTATGTCTCCACGAACCCTCGCTGTCGTAGCCCTGTGCTGTGCCCTCCCATCGGGTGTCGCCGCCAGCCATGCCGTGCACGGCCTCGACGACTTCACCGTGCGCACGTGGAACGAGAACGACGGCTTGTCCGCAAGCCGCATCAGCGCCATCACGCAGGATCGCGAGGGCTATCTCTGGCTCGCAACGGATTCCGGCCTGGTCCGGTTCGATGGCGTGCGGTTCGTTCCGGTGGCAGAAGTCGGCGGCGTCACACTGCCTGTTGCGGCGATTCCCGGTTTGCTCAGCGCCTCCGACGGCAGCGTGTGGATCGGGACCTCCGGGCCGTTTGGCATCGCGCGACTGAAGAACGGACGGCTGACGCAGTACGGCCCCGATCAAGGCCTCCTCGCGGGCCCGGTCGTCACGCTGCTCGAGGATCGGGCGCACCTGCTCTGGGCCGGCAACGGAGCTGGCCTTTTCACCTTCGACGGCACGCGGTGGCACCGGGTCAGCGATCCGGCTCTCGACGGATCGTCGGTCTTGGCGCTGCACGAATCGCGCGACGGGAGCTTCTGGGTTGCGACACGATCCTCCGTCTTCCGCCGCAGGGCCGGAGAGGCCGCGTTCGCCCTGATGGACACGTTCGAGATTGCGAGCAACGTCTGGCAGTCGCTCAGCGAGGACGCTGAGGGCGGAGTCTGGATCAGCGACTTCCGCGAGGGATTCCGCCGCGTCGGCGCCCGCCCGTTGCCGGCAAGCACCCATAAGGGATGGGGCGTCCAGCTCCTGCACGACAGTCGCGGCAACTTCTGGGTGGCGACGCGGGGGCAAGGGCTGTGGCGAGTGCGAGCCGATGGCCAGCGCGAAGCGGCGGTGGAGTTGCTCTCGCGTCAACACGGATTGGCCACCGATGCGGTGCAGTGCGTCTTCGCGGATCGAGAGGGCAATCTCTGGGTCGGGACCCACGCGGGACTGCAGCGGCTCACCCCGCATCGTGTGACGCCGCTGACGGATGTGCCGCTCGCGAGGGCCACGGCGCTGACGGCCGATGGCAGCATCTGGATCGGCGGTGCCCGTGGCTTGACGCGCTTCTCTGCGGCGGGCCGCCGGCACTATGGCGAGGCCGAAGGGCTCCCGGGGTCGGTGGTGCTGGCGATGAACGTGGACCGCGACGGCGTGCTGTGGTTCGCCACCGAGCGCGGGATCGCGAGCTACGCGAACGAACGGTTCTCGCCGGTGGTCGTGCCCTCGGGCGGGAATATCCGGCGCGTCTTCTCGCTCGTCCACGCACGCTCGGTATTCTGGCTGCGCGACGTCGCGCTCTCGCTCACGAAGGTGTCAGACGCGGGAGAAGTGCTCCCGCTCTCCGAGATCCCCGAAGAGTTCCGCCGCGGCGTCATGACGCTCGCCGACGATTCGAGCGGCAACCTCTGGATCGGCGCGGTCGATGGCCGCCTCGGCGTCCTGCGCCCCGACGGCAGGTTCGAGCGCTACAAGCTGGGGATCGGCAGCATCACGACCCTGGTGCCGACCGCGACTGGCGCCCTCTGGATCGGCGGCGCCGACGGGCTGAGCGTGATCGACCGCGACGTCGTCCAGACCGTGACGGCCGCCCACGGCCTTCCCACGCGCGTGCGGTCGATCGCCGAGGATCGCGACGGCGTCCTCTGGGTCGGCTTTGGTTCCGGGATCGCGCGCATCGAGAAGCCAGAGATGGTTCGCGCGCTCGCAGAACCCGGCTACCGGATCCGCTACCGACTGTTCAACACGGCGGATGGCGCCGCCGGCGTGCCGATGACCGAGGGCAGCCGCAGCGTCGTCCTCGCGCGTGACAACCGGCTGTGGTTTACGACGAGCGGCGGCGTCACGGTCATCGATCCGCGCGAGATTGGCCCGCCGCGCCCGACCGCGCCGGTACGAGTCGAAGCGGTCACTGCGGACGCCCGGGCGGTGGAGCCGATACAGGGGGTGATGCTTCCGGCCCGCACCGGCCATCTGCAGTTCTTCTTCACCGCACTCACGCTGACCGATTCGGGGCGCGTCGAATTCAAGTACCGGCTCGACGGCGTCGATCGCGACTGGGTGGACGCCGGCACCTATCGCCAGGCCGCGTACGCCAATCTGGGGCCCGGGCCGTACACCTTCCGCGTCAAGGCCACGAACGGCGACGGCGTGTGGAGCACGCCGACCTCGCTCGCCTTCGGCGTGAGGCCGATGTTCTATCAGACCCGCTGGTTCTACGGCGTGTGCGCGCTGGCGGCGCTCTCCATCGCCGGTGTCTTCTGGCGCTTGCACGTGCGCCGGGTGCACAAGCAGTTCGCCCTCGTCTTGGCCGAGCGCATGCGCATGAGCCGCGAAATCCACGACACGCTGCTCCAGGGCCTGGCGGGGCTGGCACTGCAACTCGACGATCTCGCGCACGGGCCGGAGGGCGTGCCGGCGGTGATCAGCGAGCGCGTGCGCCGTATGCGGCGGCGCGTCGAGGAGTACATCCGGGAGGCACGACAGTCGATCTGGGATCTCCGCGCGCCCGTGCTCGAGCGGTCCTCGCTGCCCAGCGCGCTGCGCGAAGTGGGCGCGCGGGCCGTCGCGGATCGTCCGGTGGCACTCGATGTCTCGGTCAAAGGGGCTCCGCAGCCGTGCTCGCCCGCGGTGCAGCAGCAGTTGCTGCTGATCTGTCAGGAAGCGCTGAGGAATGCCGTCCGGCATGGCGCCCCGCGGCGCATCGACGTCGAACTCGAGTACGGTCGCGGCGAAGTGAGCGTCCGTGTCTCAGACGATGGTCGCGGATTCGATCCGGCCAGGGCCGAGCGCGTGGACGGACACTACGGGGTCCTCAGCATGCGCGAGCGGGCTGATCAGGTCCGGGGGCGGCTGACGATTGCGTCGGCGCCCGGGAACGGCACGCGCGTGGAAGCGGTCATCCCGGTCGGCTGAGACGCCCGGGAGGGCGATGCGCTTAGAAGCAGAGCCGCATGCGCCAGCGTCTTCATGCGTCCCCTTTTCTTCGAGTTCCGGTCGACCCAGGGCATGCCAACACACACGATTACCGGGCGCTGCATTCGTCTTGCGCCCCCGCGGGTCGGCTGGCTAGACTTCCCACGACACCTTAGAATTAGACGATGAGGCGAAGACTCAGAACCGGAATCGCGACCGTGGCCGTGGTGCTCTACCTCGCCGCGGCCAGCGATCGCGCCTGGGAGGGACGAGCCCAGTCCGCGCCGCCGCCCGCGGCGTCTCCGCAGCGTGCGCTGATCAATCAGTATTGTGTCCTCTGCCACAACGACAGAGTGCGGACGGGTGGCCTGTCGCTGGCTGAGTTCGATCCCGACCAGGCGGACCAGCACGCCGAGATTAGCGAGAAGGTGATCCGCAAGCTGCGCGGTGGCCTCATGCCGCCGGCCGGCGCGCGGCGTCCCGACAGTCAGTCCGCGGCCGCGTTCGTGTCGTGGCTCGAGAACAAGGTCGACACCGGCGCTGCGGCGGGAGGCGCCGGACGCGTGCCGCTGCGTCGCCTCAACCGCCGGGAGTATCAGTACGCCGTCCGCGATCTGCTCGGGCTGAACATCAACGCAACCGCCTGGCTGCCTGACGACAACATCAAGGGCAACTTCGACAACAACGCCGCCGCGCTGCAGGTCTCGCCCAACTTCATCGACCAGTACATCTCGGCCGCGCGCGCCGTCGCGCTCGAGGCGATCGGGAACCCCAAAGCTCCGCCCGTGACGACCACCTACGGCGACCCCGCCAACATGGTGATCTCCCTGCCCCCGTCCGGCGCTCCCGGCACTGGCCGGCAGCAGCATCGCCTCGAAGGGATGCCGTTCGGCACCCGCGGCGGCTTCATCATCGAGCACAACTTCCCGGCGGACGGCGACTACGAGCTCACGATCGGCGACATGGCGCTGGCGCGCGAAGTGCCGCGGATGGAGTTCGAGAACACGGTGATCGCGCTGCTCGATGGCCAGGAGTTCTATCGCACCACCATCGGCGGCGACGTTGACCACAAAAACATCGACCAGAAGCTGGATCCGGCGGTCGAGGAGATCAACGGACGGCTGCGGAAGATCCGCTTCCACGCCCCGGCTGGGCAGCACAAGCTCGCCATCACCTTCGTGCATCGCAGCTTCGCCGAAAGCGACGAGCGCACGCGCACCGTGGCACTCGAGGGCGGCCAGGAGCGCATCCAGGCCGCCCATGCCGTGGAAATCCGCGGGCCGCTGTCGGTGGCAGGGCTGAGCGGATCGGCGAGCCGCGCGAAAATCTTCATCTGCGAGCCCAAGGCGTCGCGCGAGGAACTGCCGTGCGCGACCCGGATCGTCGAGAACCTCGCGCGCCGCGCGTTCCGTCGCCCGGTGACCGCCGAGGACGTCAATCCGCTGATGGCGTTCTACAAGTCGGGTTCGGCCGCCGGTGGTTTCGACGGCGGTGTCCGCGACGCCCTCAGCGCCATTCTGGCGAGCCCGCACTTCCTCTACCGCGTGGAATCCGGAGACGTGGCCGGCGGCACGCGCACGCTGAACGATCTCGAGCTGGCGTCGCGGCTGTCGTTCTTCCTGTGGAGCAGCTTGCCGGACGAGGAACTGCTGAAGCTGGCGACCGACTCGCGTCTCGGCAAGCCCGACGTGCTGGCCGCACAGGTGAACCGGATGCTGGCCGACCCGCGCGCGCGGGCGCTGAGCAACGACTTCGCGTTCCAGTGGCTGCACCTGTCCAAGCTGGACGAGATCACGCCAGACCGGGCGCAGTTCCCGCAGGCGAGCGGCCTGCTGGATCCGCGTGCGCTGTTCAAGGAGGAGCTGCGGCTTTTCGTTGACAGCGTGTTGCGCAGCGATCGGAGCGTGTTCGAGCTGCTGACGGCGGACTATACCTTCCTCAACGAGCGGCTGGCGATGCTCTACGGCATCGAGACGGTGAAGGGGAGCCAGTTCCGTCGCGTGATGCTCGAGAACAGGGCGCGACACGGGCTGTTGGGCAAGGGCGCCATCCTGATGTTGACCGCCTATCCCAATCGCACCTCACCGGTGCTGCGCGGCGCCTGGATTCTGGACCGCCTGCTCGGTACGCCGCCCGCCGATCCGCCGCTCAACGTCCCGTCGCTGCCGGAAAACAGACGCGGGCAGCCCGCCAAGACGCTGCGGGCACGGCTCGAGCAGCACCGCACGAACCCGACCTGCTTCGCGTGTCACGGCGTGATGGATCCGCTGGGCTTCGCCCTGGAAAATTTCAACGCGGTGGGACAATTCCGCGCCAACGACCCCGATACGCTGACGCCCATCGATACCGCCGGCCAGCTGCCGGACGGAACGGCCATCGCGGGGCCGGACGATCTGCGCCGGCAACTGGTGGAGCGGCCCGATCGTCAGTTCGCGCAGGCGTTCACCGAAAACCTGATGACGTTTGCGCTGGGTCGGAGCCTCGACTATCGCGACATGCCGACGGTGCGCCGCATCGTGCGTCAGGCGGCGGCCGACAATTACCGTTTCAAGTCGATCGTCCTTGGCGTCGTGTCGAGCAATGCGTTCCGGAAGCGGGACGTCGACGGCGGTGCCGCTGCGTCGACCACGACAGCATCTACTCGGACGTCAAAACGGGCTGGAGGCCTCTAGTCATGTTCCTGTCGAAGAAGCACCTGTCACGACGAACCGTCCTGAAGGGCGCCGGCGCAACCATCGCACTGCCGTTGCTCGACGCCATGATCCCGGCAGGAACCGTGCTGGCGCAGACTGCCGCGGCGGCCAGCCCGCGCCTGGGCTTCGTGTACTTCCCGCATGGCGCGCTGCAGGAGCACTGGACGCCGGCACAGACCGGCCGCGATTTCGACTTTCCGTTCATCCTCAAGCCGCTGGAACCGCTCCGCGATTACGTGACCGTGGTCAGCGGGCTTCGCAACAAGGGTGGAGAGAGCTCCAGCCCGCACGGCATCATCGAGGAGACCTGGCTGAGTTGTGTCAGCCCGCGCCTGCGCGATCCGAAGACCGGGGTCGGGGTGACGGCGGACCAGATTGCCGCACGTCACCTGGGCAAGGACACGCCGATCCCGTCACTGGAACTGTGCGGCGAGCCGGGGGGCATGATCTCGTTCCGGACGCCGCAGCAGCCGCTGCCGATGGAAAGCAATCCGCGGAAGGCGTTCTACGGCATGTTCGGCCAGGGGGATACGAACCAGGAACGTCAGGCGATTCTGAACACGACCAGCAGCCTGCTCGACTACGTCAGGGAATCCACCGCCACCCTGAGACGTTCGCTGGATGTCGGTGACCGTGCGCGGGTGAGCGATTATCTGGACTCGGTTCGCGAGATCGAGCGCCGCGTGCAGAAGCTCGAGGAGAACGCGAAGTCGCTGGGCGATCTGCCGGGTGCGCCGCTCGGTCCGCCGGAGGATTTCGGTGAGCTCCTCGACATCCAGTTCGAGATGGTCGCCCTGTCGTGGCAGACCAATCGGACGCGGGTGGCGACGCTGAAGATGGTCGAAGAAGCCAGCATGCGGACCTATCCCAATCTGGATGTCCACGAGGCATTCCATCCGACCTCCCACTGGGGGGGATTCCCGGACCGCGTCGCGAACCTTCGGAAGATTCAGGCGTACCACACCGCGGTGTTCGCGAAGTTCGTCACGCGCCTCGCCGAGATGCGCGAAGGCAGCGGGTCGGTACTCGACAACTCGATCATCCTGTTCGGCAGCAACATGGCGAACAGCGACGCCCACAACAACGATCCGCTGCCGCAGGCGCTGATCGGCCGTGGTGGTGGTATCAAGGGCAACCAGCACCTGCACTACAAGCAGGACACCCCGCACGCGAACATCCTGGTCACGATGCTGAGCCGCGCGGGCATCCCGTCGCAGGACATCGAGAAGTTCGCCGACAGCACCGGCCCGTTCCTGGAAGTATGAGCACCCGCATCCTGGCCGCGGTGCTCCTCGTGGCTGCGGGCCTTCAGGCCCGCCCCGCGGACGCACAGACCCGCCCCGATCCTAAACCTGTGGCCGCGGGTCTTCAGACCCGCCCCAGCAAACAAGACGTCAACCGCCGCAACCCCGACGGCAGCACGCCGCTGCAGTGGGCCGTCTACAACGGTGACGTCGCCGAGGCGAAGCGCCTGCTCCGAGCCGGCGCCGACGTGTCGATCGCCAACAAGTACGGCGCCACGCCGATGAGCCTCGCGGCCGAAGTGGGCAATGCCGACATGTTGAAGGTGCTGCTCGAGGTTGGCGCGAATGTCGAGTCGCCCAATGCCGACGGTCAGACCGCGCTCCTCGCCGTGGCGAGAACCGGCAACGTGGACGCCGCACGGCTGCTGCTCGACCGCGGCGCCAAAGTGGATGCGAAAGAGAAGTGGGGCGGCCAGACGCCGCTGATGTGGGCGTCCGCGCGCCGCCATCCAGCGATGATGGAGCTGCTGATCTCCAAGGGCGCCGACGTCAATGCGGCCTCCATCGATCGCGACTACCAGCGTCATGTCACCGCCGAGGGGCGTCCCAAGAGCCTCGACAGCGGGGGACTCACGCCGCTCCTCTACGCCGCGCGTGAGAACTGCACCGCGTGTGTCGAGGTGTTGCTCGAGAACAAGGCGGACATCGACCTGCCGGATCCCGATGGCGCGTCGCCGCTGCTGGTGGCGATCATGAACGCCAACTGGGACCTGGCCAAGCAACTGATCGATGCCGGTGCTGACGTCAATCAGTGGGACATCTTCGGAGAAGCACCGCTGTACACGGCCGTGGAGCTGCGCAACCGGATCGACGGTGGACGAAATTCCATCGACGTGCCGAACACGAGCACCGGCCTCGCGATCGTCAAGCTGCTCCTCGAGCGCGAGGCCGATCCGAACATGCAGCTGTTCTTCAAGCCGGCAAACGTGCGCGGCGCGGTCCATACTCGAGGCGCCACGCCGCTCATCCGCGCGGCCCACAACGCGGATCTCGAAGTGGTCAAGCTGCTGCTGGAACACGGGGCGGACGCCACTGTCGCCACGGCGGACCGCCAGACCCCGATCCATGCCGTGCTCGCAGGTCGTGCGCCAGAGTCGCAGGCGGTGGAACTGATCAAAGTCCTGCAGAAGGCTGGCGCGGACGTCAACATCGTCGCCCTGATCAACCATCCCGAGGAGATCCGGGGTGGGACCGCGCTGCACTACGCGGTTCGCAAGCGACAGAAAGAGGTGATCAAGCTGCTCGCCTCCTTCGGCATCGACATGAACGCCGTGGATCAGGACGGCCTCACCGCCCTGGACTACACGCAGTCTCGCGGCTTCATGCCCTTCATGGCGCTGCAGACGCCACTCTTCAAGGACGAGGAGGCGCTGCTCCGTGAGCTGGGCGCGACGAAGCTGATGGCCAAGGGCCCGGTGTGGCCGGTACTGGGTCCGCCACAGGGCGTCTGGACCGACATCTGGCCGCTGGGCGAGTCGCAGGTCCATGAGCCGATCTACAAGCCCACGATCGCCAGTGCCGCACCGTAGTCGCTCGACGTGGCCGCGGGTCTTGAGACCCGCCTCAGAGAGTGAAGATCTTTTGTGGCCGCGGGTCTTTAGACCCGCCCCTGTGTTGTCCCGAAGAGCCTTCCTGACTGCCGGCGCCGCCGCGCTCGGCAGTGCGTTGCTGCCGGCGTATCCCGCCAGCGCGCGGCAGAGCGCCGCACGAATCTTGGCCACCGACCTGGGCGGCGCGACGCTGCTCCAGGGCGCCGGCTGCAACGTGATGGCGATGCGCGGACCGGACGGCGCGCTGATGATCGATGGCGGCCGTGCGGCCAATGCGGACGCTTTGCTTGCGGCCGTCAGGAGTGCGACGGGCACCAGCCGCATTCACACGCTGATTAACACGCACTGGCATCCCGAGCAGACCGGCGCCAACGAAGCGGTCGGCCGTGCCGGCGGCGTCATCTTCGCCCACGAGAAAACGAAGACGACCCTGAGCAACACCGTGTACTCGGCGGTGGGGTTCACCAGCCGCGTCGCCCCCCTGCCGCAGGCGGCCCGACCGACGCGGACGACGCGTGGCGACGGCTCGATGGAGTTCGCCGGCCAGCGGATCGACTACGGCTACATGCCCGCCGCCCACACCGACGGCGATCTCTTCGTGCACGTTCCGAAGATGAACCTGCTGGTGGTTGGGGGAGTCGTGTCCGCGGAGGAGTGGCCGCTCCTCGATTACAAGAACGGCGCCTGGCTGGGCGGCCGCGTGCGCGCGCTCGAACGGCTTGCGGGAATCGTGAAGGCTGACACCCGCGTCGTGCCCGCCGTCGGCCGCGTCATGAATGGCAGCGACATCGGGCGTCACCGCGACATGTATCAGAAGCTCTTCACCACCATGATTGGGTATCTGAACATGGGCCTCGGTCCCGAGGACGCCGTGGAGCGAAACCCGCTCAAGGAATACCAGGCCGAGTTCGGCGACCCCTCCACGTTCACGTACGGCGCTCTGCGGAGCATGATGATCGCCTACGTGCCGGATTGAGCTGGCTGTTCAATTAAGGAGCGCGGCATGCGCTGGACGTGGGCAGTCACGTTCCTGCTGGCCATCTGGGTCGCACCGAGGGCGGTCCTGACGCTGGTCATCGATTTGATCTCGCATCCGACCTTCGACTAGCCCGCACCCGGATGTGGGGCCGGCCGGCCGACGTAATCGGCCGGTGTCAGGATCGCGATTCCTCGAAACGGGTTCAAGGCGAGCAGATCTCGGTCGCCCGTCACGAGTACGTCTGGGCGTCCGTTGACGGCTACTTCGAGAAACGTGTCGTCTCTGGCATCCCACGAAGCCTGAACGATCTGCACAACCGTCACGATCTCGATGAGGGGCGCGAGCCGCAGTAGCAGCGCATCGCGTTTCTCCCGTGACACGTAGGGATCAAATGTCGAGGACAGCAATGTCTCGATCAGTTCGCGCAAAGTAGCGGTAGACCCGAGGAGCTGTCCATCGATCGCAGCTTCCGTTAGCTCATGAATAAGCTCAGTTATTTGAATGACTCAATCATTTGATACGATGCCACCGTGACCGACCCGGCCGACCTCCTTCGGCAACGCGGCATTCAGGTGACGGCGCAGCGATTGGCGGTCCTGCGGGTGGTCTCGGGTCAGCCTCACATCACGGCCGACGCCGTAGCCGACGCCGTCAGGGGCGAGATCGGCGCCATTTCGCTCCAGTCGGTGTACGACGCGCTCGCCATCCTGGTCGCCGAAGGCCTGCTCCGGCGCATCCAGCCCTCGGGATCCCCCGCGCGCTTTGAGGATCGGGTCGGCGACAACCACCACCATCTGATCTGCCGGATCTGCGGCCGTGTGGTCGACGTGGACTGTGCCGTCGGCTCCGCTCCCTGTCTTACGGCGGCCGACGACGCCGGCTACGAGATCCATGAGGCCGAGGTCGCGTACTGGGGGCGTTGTCCGGATTGCGTAGCGCAGTCGCTGACCGCGCCGAGCGCCGACCCGCCGAAACGCAAACGAAAGCGCGGGCAGGTCTGAAGACCTGCCCCTACGACAGAACGCACCACCAACAGAGGCGGGTCTAAAGACCCGCGGCCACGACGAGCGAGAGTAGAGGTCAATGTCCATGAGTAACGAAGCGAAGTGCCCGTTCTCGGCCACAGCGCACACGGGGAGATCGAACCGCGACTGGTGGCCGAATCAGTTGAACCTGAACGCCCTCCACACGCACCACCCGGCCGGCAATCCGCTGGGCGAGGCGTTCGACTACGCCGCAGAGTTCAAGTCGCTCGATCTCGGTGCGCTGAAGAAGGACATCGAGGCGGTGATGACAAACTCGCAGGACTGGTGGCCGGCGGATTTCGGCCATTACGGGCCGCTCTTCATCCGCATGGCGTGGCACGCCGCGGGCACCTACCGCATCCACGACGGCCGTGGCGGCGCAGGCTCCGGGCAGCTGCGTTTCGCGCCGCTTGGCAGCTGGCCCGACAACGCCAACCTCGATAAGGCGCGGAGGCTGCTGTGGCCGATCAAGCAGAAGTACGGCCGCAAGATCTCGTGGGCCGACCTGATGGTCCTCACCGGCAACGTCGCCCTCGAGTCGATGGGGTTCAAGACGTTCGGCTTCGCCGGCGGCCGCAAGGACGTCTGGGAGCCGGAGCACGTCAACTGGGGATCGGAAGCCACGTGGCTCGGTGACGAGCGCTACAGCGGCGACCGCCAGCTGGCGAATCCGCTCGGTGCGGTGCAGATGGGCCTCATCTACGTGAATCCTGAAGGGCCGAACGGTACCCCGGATCCCGTTGCAGCGGCTAGGGACATACGCGAGACGTTCCGCCGCATGGCGATGAACGATGAAGAGACCGTGGCGCTCATTGCCGGGGGCCACACGTTCGGCAAGACGCACGGTGCGGCGCCCGCGGACAAGTATGTCGGCCGCGAGCCGGAGGGCGGCAACCTCGAGGAGCAGGGGTTCGGCTGGAAGGGCGGCTACGAAACCGGTAAGGGCGCCCACGCCATCACCAGCGGTCTCGAGGTCACCTGGACCACGACCCCGACCAAGTGGGGCAACGACTTCTTCAAGCACCTCTTCGAGTACGAGTGGGAGCTGACCAAGAGCCCGGCGGGCGCGAACCAATGGACGCCGAAGAACGGCGCCGGGGCAGGCACGGTGCCCCACGCCCACGACAAGGCGAAGAAGATCGCGCCCTCGATGCTGACGACGGACCTGTCGCTGCGCGTCGACCCGGCCTACGAGAAGATCTCGCGCCGCTTCAAGGACGACCCGCAGGCGTTCGCGGACGCGTTTGCGAAGGCGTGGTTCAAGCTGACGCACCGCGACATGGGCCCCATCGCGCGCTACCTGGGCCCGGAGGTTCCGAAGGAGCCGCAGCTCTGGCAGGATCCGGTACCCGCGGTCGATCACGATCTCATCGACGCGAAAGACATCGCCGCGTTGAAGGGCAAGATTCTCGCTTCGGGCCTGTCCAGCTCGCAGCTGGTCTCGACGGCCTGGGCGTCGGCGTCGTCGTTCCGGGGCACCGATAAGCGCGGCGGCGCCAATGGCGGGCGCATCCGCCTCGCGCCGCAGAAGGATTGGGCGGTCAACAATCCACCCGAGCTGGCGACGGTGCTGAAGACCCTGGAGGGGATTCAGAAGGAGTTCAATGACGCGCAGGCCGGCGGGAAGAAGAAGGTCTCGCTGGCCGATCTGATCGTCGTCGGCGGTGACGCGGCCATCGAGCAGGCGGCGAAGAAGGCCGGCGTCGAGGTCAAGCTGCCGTTCACGGCGGGCCGCACGGACGCGTCGCAGGAGCAGACGGACGTGGAATCGTTCGCCGTGCTGGAGCCGGACGCGGACGGGTTCCGCAACTTCCTCGGAGCGGGGCACCCTGTGCCCGCCGAGCACCTGCTGATCGAGCGAGCGTTCAGGCTCACGCTGAGCGCGCCCGAGATGACGGTGCTCATGGGCGGTCTGCGAGTACTGGGCGCGAACGCGGGGCAGGCGAAGGCCGGCGTGTTCACCAGGCAGCCCGGCGTGTTGACCAACGACTTCTTCGTGAACCTGCTCGACATGGACACGGAGTGGGTGCCGGCGGACGCCGACGGCGCCTCGTTCACGGGCCGTGGCCGCGCCAAGGGCGACTCCCGGTGGACGGCCAGCCGCGTCGATCTGGTCTTCGGGTCGCACTCGGAGCTCCGCGCCTTCTCCGAGGTGTACGCGAGCAACGACGCGAAGGAGAAGTTCGTGCACGACTTCGCCGCCGCGTGGACCAAGGTGATGAATCTCGATCGGTTCGACGTCGCTGCGTCGTCGGCGGCTCTCTGATGCCGACGCGCAGGCCGGCCCCTGCCGGCCGGCCTGCGCGTTCTACTCTGCCTGGATCCTGAGATCGCCGACGGCGTGTTGCACGGTCAGGTCGATCGTGACCGGTGACCCGTCCGCACGGGCGTTGATCCAGCGCCCGTCACGCTTCTCGAGGCCGCTGACGTTGGAGTCGCCAATGAGGCCGGCCGTGCTCGCTGAAATGCCGACGCTGGCTGGCAGCTGAATCTTCGTGTCGCCCGCGCCCGCCTGCACGTTCACGCTGTAGCTCCTGGCCGGCATGCCGCGCAAGTCGACGTCCAGGTCGCCAGCCCCGAGACGGATCGTCAGCTTTTGCAGATTGAGGCGGCCGAGCACCAGTCGCACGTCTCCGGCACCGAGCGTGACGCTGAGATCGACCGGCGTCATCTCGTCGAGACTCAGGCGCCACTTGTTCTCGTAGTTGCCGGACGCTGAACCCTGCGACACCTTCAGCGTGCCCGTGCCCCCGTCCACGGCGTACGCGATGGTGGGCTTCAAGGCGGGAATGTTGAAGTCGAAGTCGCCCTCGAGGAGCTTCGTGGCCCCTGATGTCACTTCCAGGTCGCCGGCGCTCATGTCGATGTCCACGTGGGCGCGCGTCGCCGCGCCTCGGTCGACGGTGTGGTGCTCGCGCTCAATGGGGCCGGCGGGTGTGCCCGGGGCGCACCCGATCGGCCCGAATAACGCGACGACGAGCACGAGACGTGACGGGCGGTCTGAAGACCGCCCGCTACATCCCCTCGTGAATCTCATCGCGCCTTCCACGGTTTGAACGCGTTGTCGTCCTCCAGCCCGTGCATGGCAAACGCGAGCGATGGGAAGTGCCGCAGGATCACGTCCTTCATCGAGGTCTCTTCCACCCAGTCGATCCCCTGCTTCGTATAGATCTCCGGGCGATAGTCCTGCGACAGGAATCGATCGCTCTTGAGCCGGCGCGAGGCCATCAGCAGGAAGATGCGGAAGGCGGTGTCGCTGAAGCCCATGCCCTCCGGCAGCGGCTCGGCCATCATCCCCACCATCGTGTCCACCGTCTCCACGTCGTCGTTGTACACGCGCTTGATCTCGGCAGCCCACGCCAGGTTGTCCGTCAACTCCTCGAAACTTCTGACCGGTGCCTTGTGGAGCAGGCGGCGGAACTGGTTGTACCGCGGCACGCCGCGCTCGCGGTCGCGCAGGATGTCGATCGTGCCGAGGTCGAACTGCTCGCCGTTGTCCTGCACCAGGGTCTGCAGGAATTTCGGGTAGTTGTGCAGCCGGACTGCGCCGGGATTGTGGATCCCGAACGAGTAGAAGAGATCCGCGGGGTTGAATCGCGCCAGGAACTCGACGCCGCGCTTGCCTAGTAACTCGGGCAGCTCGGCGTTGACCAGACCCTTGCCCGTGTCCGCGGAGACGATCGTGAAGTGATCCGGCATCAGCGTGTGCATCCGGTACACCGAGACGAACTCCTCGGTCAGCGAAAACGGTACGCCGGTGTGGTCGGTCGGCGAGCCTGGAATGCCGGAGAAGATGTCGTTCTCGGCCAGCTTCGGCACGAGATTCTGCAGTCGGCTGAAGCGTCCGTACCAGTTGGTTCTGAGTCCAGTGCTGAGGACGTCCTTTGGGAGGATGGCCGTGGACCATTCCACGGTGTGGATCTTCGCGAGGAGCGCTGCGTTGACGAGACGGGCCTGCTGGAACAGCCGTTCGTCGTCCCAGAGCGGGTTGTGCTTCTTCAGCTCGTCGCAGATGGCGTTGTGCTCGAGGGCGAACAGCGCGTGCAGCAGGCTGAGTCCCACCCACGCGTTTTCGATGAATCCGGTGATCTCCCGGCCGGTGACTGGATCCACGCCGAGCCGGCCGCTTGGACTGACCAGTACCTTCCCCTCGCGTCCGGCGCGGAGCGACGCCTGCGCGGCAGGGCTGCTGCCGTAGACGTGCGAGCCGTCCCACCAGTGCGTGTTCTCGTTGATGTAGGCCGGCGGCCGCGTCGAGCCGGGCACCTTCGGTGGATCGGCCGGCGTCTTCGGCACCCGCATGGGCCGCTCGTGCCAGCCGTCCGCCGCCTCCAGCGGGATGTCGTGGGTATGGTCCCACGTGCCTTTCTTGTGCACGAACCAGTCGTGGACCATGAACTGGATCCAGGCCGCGGCGATCACGTTGAGGATCGTGGCGGGCTGGAAGGTGGTGCGGGTCAGGAGCTCGAGGCTGACCCGTCGCGGGCTGGGGGTCAGCAGGTTGGCGGTGTCGGGAAACGCTTCGGTCAAGGGTACGTTGCGCCCGAACCGCATGCCCGCACTGCCCATCCGGGGACACTTGAGGTCGTTGTACGTGCCGTCGCTGGTCCGCATGTTGTAGGCGTCACCAGCCGCGGGTGCGGTAGAGCTCTCGAGCGGCGGCTCCTCGGTGTCTTGGAGGTTCTTCTCCCGCAGCTCGTTGCGAATCTCGTACAGCTTGATGCCCTGAGCGGGGCGGGGCAGGTCGAACCAGTCGTTGGCAACTTTGCTCATGGCAGACTCCCGCGGTGATGACTGTTGACTGTGCGAGGTAGGAAGAGCGACACCGTAATCCCGCGGTCGTGCGGTGTCAACATCGTTCCTCGACCGGCTCGTGCATGCGCGGCCTACCGGAGTCGTCTCTTGCGCCCGCGCCCCGGAACTTGTACAGTCCCATCATCGCCTGATGGGTCTAACGAACACCGCCTCCGATCTGCTCCCCGGCACCCTGGAACTGCTGATCCTGAAAAGCCTGGTGTCAGGGCCAAAGCACGGGTACGCGATCGTCGAGCACCTCAGGGTGACGTCTAGAGAGGTGCTGCACGTCGGCGAGAGCGCGTTGTATCCGGCCCTCCAGCGGCTGCTGTTGAACGGCTGGGCGAAAGCGGAGTGGGGCGTCTCCGAGGCCAATCGGCGAGCCCGGTATTACCAATTGACCTCCGCCGGCCGAAAACAGCTGGCGGGAGAGCGCGCGGAGTTCGAGCGCATGGTTCGAGCGATCCAGCATGTGCTGGAAGCCACATGAGGAGGCCAATGGGCACCTGGTTTCGCCGGTTGGCCTATCTGCTCCGGCAATCGCGACACGACGCGGAACTGCGGGAGGAGATCGAAGGCCACCGCGCGTTGCGCGCCGCGCAGCTGGAACGTGACGGTCTGAGTTCGCCGGAGGCTACCGACGCCAGTCGTCGAGCCCTCGGCAATGTCCTCCTCGCCCACGACGATGTCCGCGAGGTCTGGCTGGGGTCATGGGCAACGTGGTCGCAGGACGTGCGCTACGGCCTGCGCACCCTTCGCAAGAATCCAGCGTTCACTGCCGTGGCGGTGGTCACGCTCGCGTTGGGGATCGGCGTCAACGCGGGCATCTTCAGCGTCGTCAACGCCGTGCTCTTTCGCGACCTGGCCGCGCCCGGCGCGCGCGAGCTGGTGTCGGTCTCCCAGTCTGTCGAGGGCGTGCCGGATCTCGCCGGGCAGGACGCGTTCTCCACGTCCGAGTACGTCGCCTATCGCGACCGCGCGCGGACGCTCGCCGGACTGGCGGCCTATGCCAACGCGAGAGGGGAGGCGACGCTCGGCGGCGACGCTCCGCGCAAGATCGTCGGCATGCTCGTCAGTTGCAACTACTTCGACGTGTTGCAGCAGCCTCCTGCGCTCGGCCGCGCGTTCGCCGCGCGCGACTGCGAGCCGGGTGCAGGCCTCGTGGTCGTCCTCAGTCACGACCTGTGGCGGACGGCGTTGGCGGCGGACCCCGGAATCGTGGGGCGTACCATTCGCCTGAATCGGCAGCACGTCACGGTCGCCGGCGTGGCTGCCGAAGGCACCTACAGTGGCTCCTCCTTCCTCGGTGGCGGCTACTTCGCGCCGATCAGCACGGGCCGGCTGCTGGCGTCGGACGATCGCCGCTATGACGACGACTCGTCGCTCTGGCTGAATCTGCTGGGCCGCCGGAACGATGGCGTCGGCCTGGAGCAGGTGCGGGCGGAGTTCGCCGTTATCGCGGCGCAGATGGACCGGCAGCGGCCCGGCCGGTCGACGCAGCTGACGATCGAACGCGCACGGCCGGTGATCCCGCGGCAGCTTCGCGGCCGGGCAACCGGAGTCGCCACCGTACTGATGGCCGCGTTTGGCTTCATTCTGCTGATCGCGTGCGCCAACGTGGCGAACCTGCTGCTGGCGCGTGGCGCGTCACGCAGCCAGGAGATCGGGATTCGCGTCTCGCTCGGCGCGAGCCGCGCCCGCGTGATTCGGCAGCTGGTGACCGAAAGCCTGCTGATCTCGCTCGCGGGCGGCCTGCTCGGCTCCGCGGTTGCAGTCTGGTCGTTTCAGGCGCTGGTGTCGCTGGCGTTGCCGGCGGTGCTGCCGCCCTGGTTTCCGCTCGTCCTCACGATCGACGTGAGCCCCGACCTGCAGGTGCTCTCGTTCGCGGTGGCGCTGTCGGCGGGAACCGGGATCCTCTTCGGACTGGCCCCGGCGCTGCAGGTCTCCAAGCCGGATCTGCACGCCGTCCTCAAGCAGGATTCCGCCGGCGGGGGCCGCAGCCGCCGCGGGGCGCGGCTGCGCGGCACGCTCGTTGGCGTGCAGGTCGCCCTGTGCATGGTACTGATGATCGCGGCGGGGCTGGTCCTGCGCGGGCTGTATGCCACCTACACGATCGACCCGGGCTTCGAATACCGGGACGTGGCGTACGTGTCGCTCGAATCCGCGTTCGACGGCTACGGTCCTGAGGAGTCCGAGGCGAGGCGCCGCCGGCTGATGGCCGCTGTCGAGGCGCTGCCCGGCGTTGACGCGATCGCATCCACGGATCAGGAACCGTTGGGCGACGACATGGCGCCGGCTCTGATCCGGCTCCCGGGGGAGCGCGAGAACCAATCCCGGGCTGGCGAAGTGATCACCGCCTCGCAGAACTATTTCGCGGTGCTCGAGCTGCCGATCGTTCGCGGACGCGCGTTCACGGCGGGGGAGGTCGGGAACCGAACCTCCGGTTCGCGTCCGGCCATTGTGAGCGCAGCGACGGCGCGCAACCTCTGGCCCGGGGCCGACCCGATCGGCCGGTCGCTGCTGTGGGAGGTCCCGGCCATGCGCGTCGTCGAGGCGCTGCACGTCGTCGGCGTGGCCGCGGATGCGCAGGTCACCGCGCTTGGACAGATCGACCCCTACTACGTGTACGTGCCCGGGGCGGGGAGCGCGGTGCTGGTCAAGGGCCGCGCCGACGTCGCGACGACCATATCGGGCATCCGAGCCGCGGTGCGGGCGGTCGACCCGGCGCTTCTCGTCACCGTGCTCCCGTTGGAGGCGACGCTCCGGTGGTCGCGCGGTGTTTCGGGGACGGTGGCGAGCCTGTTCGGAGGGCTGGGTGTGCTGGCGCTGGTGCTGGCGGCGGTCGGCATCTACGGCGTCGTGTCGTTCGCGGTCGCCGGGCGCTATCGGGAAATAGGTGTTCGACTGGCGCTGGGCGCGACCGCCAATGGCGTGCTCGGCCTGGTCCTTCGCCAGACCATGCGCCCTGTGATCGCTGGCGCGATCATCGGCGTTGCAGCGGCGAGCGCCATGTCGAGCATCCTGTCGAGCGTCCTCTTCGGGGTGAGTCCTGCCGATCCGGTCGGGCTCGGCGGCGCCGCACTGCTCGTAATCGGCGTGGCGCTCGCGGCGGGGGTGATTGCCGCTCGGCCCGCGACCCGCGCCGATCCGACGGCCACACTGCGCTACGAATGACGGCACCGATGGTGAGGCGGGTCTGAAGACCCGCGGCCACCGAAGACATCGCCGACGACAGGATCGTCAGGGGGCGCGATCCGGCGATTGCCGATCGTCGCCGGTATGATGGTCACGATGGCCGGCTGGCGTCTCGAGCACACGTACGCGGATCTGCCGCAGGTCTTCCACTCACCTGCGGCACCGACGCCGGTTCGCGAACCGCACCTGGTGGTGTTGAACCGGCCGCTGGCGACCAGGCTGGGGCTCGAGCCTGAGGCACTCGCGGGCTCGGAAGGCGCCGCGATCTTCGCCGGCAACGCGTTGCCCGACGGTGGCCGGCCGATCGCGCAGGCGTACGCGGGTCACCAGTTCGGCCACTTCACCGCGCTTGGTGATGGCCGCGCGATCCTGCTCGGCGAGCAGATCACGCCGTGCGGCGATCGCGTCGACATTCAACTCAAAGGGGCGGGGAAGACGCGGTTCTCCCGCCGCGGCGATGGGCGGGCCGCGCTCGGGCCGATGCTGCGGGAGTACATCATCAGCGAGGCGATGCACGCGCTCGGTATTCCGACCACGCGGAGCCTGGCCGTGGCGACGACGGGAGAGCCTGTCTATCGCGAGGGCAGGCTCCAGGGCGCGGTGCTCACGCGCGTGGCCGCGAGCCACATCCGCGTCGGCACCATGCAGTGGGCGGCGGCGCACGGCGACGCAGAGGCCACACGGGCCCTTGCGGACTACACACGGGCGCGACACTACCCGGAGCTGGCCGAGTCGTCTGAGTCGTCTGAGTCGTACCTGAACCTGTTTCGCGCGATCGTCGCCAGGCAGGCGTCGCTGATTGCGCAGTGGCAGCTGGTCGGGTTCATCCACGGGGTGATGAACACCGACAACATGGCCCTCTCCGGCGAAACCATCGACTACGGCCCGTGCGCGTTCATGGACACGTACGATCCCGCTACGGTGTTCAGCTCCATCGACGAGGGCGGCCGCTACGCCTACGGCAACCAGCCGCCGATCGCGCAGTGGAACCTGGCACGACTCGCCGAGGCGATGTTGCCGCTGTTCGATCCGGACGCCAATCGAGCGGTGGAGCGGGCCACGGACGCGCTCAGCCGCTTTCCGGAGCTGTTCAACCAGCACCGGCTGGACGGAATGCGAGCCAAGCTCGGGCTGTTTACGCGGGAAGACGATGACGAGGCGCTCGTCAACGACCTGCTCGCGTGGATGCAGCAGCGGTCGGCCGACTACACCAACACGTTTCGGTCGCTGACCAGCGGGCGTCTGGTCGAAGACTCACCGGGCGCCGATCCGGAGCTCGAGGCCTGGCTTCGACGGTGGGAGGCCCGCCGCGGACGGCAGTCGGAGTCACAAGCCGAGGGCGCAACCCTGATGCGGCAGCACAACCCTGCCTTCATCCCCCGCAACCACAACGTGGAGGCCGCGCTCGTGGCCGCGACCACCGATCACAACCTGTCCGTGATGCAGCGGCTGCTCGACGTGCTGGCGACACCCTACGACCACGACCGCGACCTGCCGATGTTCAACGCCCCCGGCCCGGCCGAGCGGCGCTACGTTACGTTTTGTGGGACGTAGGAGCGGTGGGATGCTCCTGACCGGTGTAGGCGAAGTCCATCGTCGCGGTCTCGCCTGGCTTCACATCCACCGTCTTCGTGACCCAGCCATACCGCTCGTGCCAGGCCCGGATCTGATGCCGGCCGGCCGGAACGTTCGGGATCGTGAAGCTGCCCGTCTCATTCGTCACGTTGAAGTACGGGTGGGCCTCCACGCCGACGTAGGCCACCATCCAGCGGTGCACCTCACACCCCAGACGCAGCATCTCCTCGGGGGTCTTCAGCGTGTAGTTGAACACCATGTCCGAGTGCGGCTGCGTGACGTTGAAGGTGTTGTCCCTGGCCGTGATGCTGTGCGTTTCGTGCGCCAGCGTGTCGCTGTTGACGATGCTCAGCGTCTGCCCCACCATCGCGCCGACGACGCGCGGCGAGTCGACACACTTCAGCTGGCGGATGACCACCGGGGTCTTCGGCGGCGCGGTCTTCGGAAATGCGCCAGCCAGCGTCACGAACACGTTGGCCAGTCCTCCGTCCGCGCTCCTCACCACGATCTCCTGCACCGGCCGCTGCGGCCCGGCATTCGCCGCGGCGCAGAGGGGATCCATGCCCATTCGGATGATCGGATTGCCGGGCGCCGGCCCGCTGAGGCGCACATGCCCGCGAATGGTCCCGGTGCCGCCCGCGGCGAATACCCCGGTGTCTGCGCCTGTCGCCAGCATGGCCGCCAGTACGGTTGCTGTCAGCAGTCTCGGTTGGAGTGTCACAGCTTCTGCCCTCCCAGTGGCAGTCTAGCCATGCGACGCGAAGCCAGGGTCTGAAGAGAGTCTGAATTCTTCGTCAGGCCACTCGTCCAGCGAGCGGCTTGCGGGGCATCAGGGCAACAGCACAGGCGGCACCCGGCCCGTCACCGGGTTCGCGTAGTGGAACGGTACGGCGTGCACCTTGGGGAACGGTGCCGCGATCGAGCCCCGGAGCGGACGGTCGGGTGGGAACTCCCGCGCGATTGCGACCTCGGGCGGGGCGAGAGGCGTCTTGACGCGCGCCCAGCCGCCGCGTGAGGGCGCCTGCCACACGTAGTCCAGGTCCATGCCCGAGAGCTTCCACGTGCCATCCTCGTCCACGGACGTGTTCTCGTAGATCCCGGAGATCCAGGATCCCTCGCCGCCCGCCGGGCCGCCCAACTGAAACAACCGTCCACGAATCTTCGCGCTCCGTCCGTCCGCCGACACGTGGATGACCGGCTGCACGATCTGGTGGATCGTGAGGACATTCGGCGGCTTGGGGTTCGGGTACCGCCGCTTCAGCGACTGCCGGATCCGCTCCCGGCCGACGTAGGTGCCGACATAGGAGAGCTCCTTCCAGCCGTCGCGCGAGAAGATGTCCGCGGTTTCGTCCCACGCGAACTCGTCGATGTAGTAGCCGTAGGCCGTGGCCAGGTTCTCGGATGCGTGGTAAGCCTTGCTGCGCTCCACCGCGCGTTCGGTCGCCGTGACAAGCGACGCGAGCGCGGCGGCGGTCTTCACCGCCGCCGGGGCCGTGGGGGTCGTCGAAGGCGGGCGCGCCGCCGCTTTCGTCCCGTCCGGATACTGCGGAGGACGACCCGTCACCGGGTGATCGAAGTGGAGCGGCGTAATGTGAAAGCGGGGATAGATGTCGTACGTCTCGGTCGGCGGCCGATCGGGAGGGAACTCGCGGCTCGGTCCGGGCGCGGGCTGCGCGTCCTTCGCCCATCCCTGCTCGGCATCCACGATGAAGCGCGGGTACACGTGCATCGCCTTGAACTTCCAGACGCCGCCCTGCTTCACGAACTCGTTCTCGTAGATCGACTGGCTCCACAACGCCCGGCCGCCGGTCGTGCCGGTCATGCCGATGTCGGTCCCGCGTGCGCGGGCGGTGCGGCCGTCAGGCATCACGGACACGATGGTCTGCAGGTGGATGTGATCGTTGACCTCGCCTTCGGCGAGACCTGGCGGTCCGAACGCGTTCAGCCCGCGACGGATGCCGGTTCGGCCCGCGTAGACGCCCTGCAGGCCGATCTCCATCGTGCCGTCGGTCGCGAACAGGTCCGCGACGTCGTCCCACATCTTCCGATCGACGTAGTAACCGTACTCGTGCTGGAGATTCGTCACCTCGATCTCGTCGCCGAGTCGCTGGGCGCGGGCGGCGAGCTCCGCGAGTCGCTTGCCCAGCGTGTCGAGCGTCGGCACCGCTCTAGGAGACTCTGTGCCCGCGCGCGAGGGCTCCGGGACGTCGAGAATGGGTGTGCCGACGCGCGCCGCGTCGAAATGGAACGGGGTCGGCTGGCGCGTCGGCGTCCAGCCGGGATCCTCATAGCGGCCGGAGTACTGGGGGACGTAGCGGACCTCTTGGATCTTCCAGACGCCGTTCTCCCGCACGTACTGGTTCTCGTAGACACCACCGGACCACGACGCGGACCTGCCGTATCCGCCGAGCATCGCCATGATGTGCCAGCGGCCTTTCCCCGACTGGCCGTCGGCGGCAAGCGTCACGACCGGCTGCATGGAGATATGCGGGTAGATGCGCCCGTCGGCGAGGCCGAGGCGCCCGCCGCCGACCTCCTTCAGGAAGAGCGCACGGATCCCCTCGCGGTCCAGCGCGCCTTGCGTGTAGTAGCCGATGCCCGTGTCGGCAAAGAGATCCGCGAAGTCGTGCCACAGCCCCAGCTCTGAGTAATGACCATACGCATGCTGCAGGCGCTTGATCGCCGAGATGGCCTCGACACGCTGCGTCAGCGCTTCGAGCCGATCGACGCGTTGCTGCAGCGCGGACAGGCTGTCGTCGGCACCCCGGGTGACCACACCAGCCGTGCACGCGAGGGCGACGGTCAGCAGCGCGAGCGTGCGGCGCACTATCGAGACCGTCCGAAGAGCGCGCCCCCGTCGATGACGGTGGCCTTGGTGGGGCCGTAGCCGCTGATCGCCACCCACGTGTCTTCGTCCAGGGCGCCATCGTAGTGCGGGCCACCCTTGGGATGGCGCATGAAGTCGCCCGGCTTCAGCGGGACGGTCTGAGTGGGCCGGAAGACCTCTCCCTCGTCCGTGTGCCACGTCCCTCGCAGCACGATCACGTAGCGCTCGTCGGGGTGATAGTGCGGGCGGCTCATGACGCCTTTGGGAAAGTGGTTGATCGTGAGGTAGTAGCCCGGCTTCGAGGGGTCGCCTTCGACCACCGCGGTCTCGACGCCGAGCGTGTTGCCCTCGGTGGGCCGCCACGTCAGCTTGTCGAACTCGACGCGTGCGAACGGCCGGTCGGGATATCCACTCGGCAGCGTCACCGTTCCAGACGGGGCAGCTTCCGGTGAAGCCGCGGCCGCGGGCGCTGCGCGTTCCGTCGGCGCCCCGCCGCAGCCAACAAGTAAGAGGGCCGACAGACAGGTGGTTGCAAGTCTCATCAATCCGCCTCGAACATGTGTGCCTGATACGGGAAGCCGTTCATGGCCAGCCGGCACGAGCGCAGCCCCTCCTGTCCGCCGAAACTCGCCAGGTGCCACGTCTGGCGCGGGACGTACACGACGTCACCCTCGTCGGCCTCGAACTCCTTCAGCCCCTCGATGTTGTAGCGAATCTTGCCGAGCATGACCAGCCAGAACTCGCCACCCTCTTCGTGATAGTGGCCCTTGTTGCCCGGCTGCGGCGCCTGGTACCGCCCCATGATGATGTTCGCGAAGCTTCGATCGTCGGTGACGAACGCCCCACCGCGCTCCTCGCCGGCCACGACCTTGTTGAAGTCCACCACCGGCCGGTTCTGAGGATCGAGCACGCCTCGCCCGCCCGTGACGCGGGTCGGGACGTAGTCGAAGCCCGGCATCGGTACCGGTGTCTCGTCCATGGGATACAGCTTCCGCGCGCGGGTCACGTTCACTTCGAAGCGGAGGGCGGGTTCGGTGCCGATGTTCTCGATCTGATAGAGCGTGCGATACGGCACCTGCACCATGATGCCCTTGGTGGCGACGATCGGCGCCTGGCCCTGAATCGTGAAGCGCAGCGTGCCCGACTGCACGATCCACCACTCACGGGTGTCGCCGTTCATGCGCCGGGGCGTCTTGCGGCCTGGCCCCATCGAGACCCACTGCGCGGACAGGCTCTCGTCGTCCACGATGAGCTCGGCCCAGTCCCCCTGGCCCTTGTGTCGCACCAGCACGTCATGAAGCTTGGTGTGCGGCCGATGCACGCCGGTCCACCCGGCCGACTTCGCCTTGGGCGACAGGACCAGCAGCGGGGGTTCCTGGACCGCCGGGGGTCTCGCCGCTGCACCTGTCGGGGTCTGGCCGATCGACGGCGTGCCTGCGGCGGCGATGAAGATAGCCAGCACCATGGCCATGCGCCGACAACATCGTGGTTCGAATGGAGTCATCTTGGTCTCCTTACAGCGGCCCACTCGCCAGCACGCGCCCGTCTGTCGCGGGCTGAAGTCCGAAGGCGGCGTACAGCGCGAGCGCCGCCTGATTATCACCGGCAACTTCCACCTGCAACGACCGACAGTCGCGTGTCCGGCACTCGCACACGACGGCGTCCAGGAGCTGGCGGCCGATGCCCATGCGCCTGAATTCAGGACGGACGTACAAATCGTCGACGTAGCCGCTCAGCCCCGCGTGCTCCATCGTGAAGCGCACGGCAAGCAAGACGTGACCGGCGGGAACGCCTCCCCGTCGTGCGATCCACACCGCACCGAGCAGCGAATCCGAGAGCAGCTGCGTGAACGCGGTCTCGTGCGGTACCCGAGCGAGTGTAAAGCCAGACTCCGCGTAGAAGTCGTGCATCAACGCCAGCAGCGCGTCCAGGTCGTCTACGCTCGCTCGGCTGATTTGTGTCGACATCGGTGCGTCACACGAGTTGGGCCGCCACGCGGCGGAGCTCCCGGCTCAGTGGATGGTCTGGTGACCGAAGCGTAAACAGACCGCTGCTCCCAAGCTCCAGCATCTCCGGGGCCTCGGGCAGCACGCCCACGATGGGGGCCTGGTAGGTTCGCCTGACTTCATCGGCAAAACCGCCTGCCGCGACGCTGGGGAGCACCTTGTTGAGTACCAGCACCAGCTCTTTCACCTCGAGCTTGCGCGCGACCTCCACCGTGACGGCGGTCCCCTGAAAGTCCTGGCGGTCAGGCCGCATCAACACCATCAGGAGATCCGAGATCGCGATCGACAGCAACGTTTCCTCGTTCAGGCCCGGGTGAGTGTCGATCAGGAGATAGTCGAGCTCGAGGTGATCGGCCAGGTCCCGCATGCCGTCGTTCATCAGGCCGACATCGTAGCCTTCGCGCAGCACCTTCGCGATCTCGCCGGCCTGCAGGCTCGACGGCACCAGCCAGACGCGCCCGCCCGCCTCCCGAACCGAGGGGGGCGTCACGTCCGTCGCCGCGTCCTGGACCGGGCAGCGTTCCCACAAGTAGTCGTTGAGGGTTCGCAGGTGGCTCGTGTCTTCGAGCCCGAAGAGCATGTGAATCCCCGGTGACTGGATGTCGGTGTCGACAACGGCCACCTTCTTTCCAGAGGACGCGAGGCACGCGGCCAGGTTGGCGGTCAGGTTCGACTTGCCGGTCCCGCCTCGGTACGAATGAATGGAGAGGATCTTGGCCATGGTCCGGTGCCTCGGGCAACGTCGAGTCAGCCCGGGATGTTAGTGCGCGCGGCGCTGCGCGCGGCCAGCGCCTTGGCTCTGGCCTTCAGCTTCTGAAAATAGTCCGACTCGGTGATTTCGGCGACCTGGGCGGCCTTTTTCTTCTCATCGATGGCGATGACGAGCTGCTCGACCTGATCGCGCAGTCGCCGTTCACGAGCGGCCACTTCGACGCCCATGCGCTGAAAGAGGCGGGCCAGGTTCCCCAGCGGGTCGGAGCGCTCGCCGACGTCATCCAGGCTCTCGGGCGTGAAGTTGCCTGCTTCCACCGCGAGCGCGGCTGCCGTGACCTTGCCGACGCCTCGGAGGTAGCCGAGTTCAAAATCACGTGCCCACTTCTTCCTGAGGCAGCTGTTCACCCGGGCGCGAAGCACCAGCGGATCGAACGGCTTGGTCAGATAGTCATCGGCGCCGAGCGCAATGCACCGTGTCACGCTCGCGGTCTCGTCGAGAGCCGAAATCATCAGGACCGGGATCTCCCGCAGGGCCGCGTCGGCCTTCAGCCGCGACAGGACGTCGTAGCCGCTGAGTCCCGGCATGAGGACGTCGAGCAGGATCAGGTCCACGGACCCACGTGCGGCCATCGCAAGACCCATGTCTCCGTTGTCCGCGGTCAACACGACATGACCCTCGTGGGTCAGCCGGCGCGTCAGCAGGTGCCGGTTGACGTCTTCGTCGTCGATCACCAGGATCGAGCCGCTCCGGACGGCCGATCTCTGCGCGTCGTCCGCGAGCGTCTCGGACGGGGGCGTCGTGGGGGCCGCCGCAGTCGGCAGTCTCGCGGTCGCAGCACCGAGGCGAACGCGATACAGCTGCTCGATGCTGTCGCTCACCTGCGCGAGCCGCACGGCAGCGGCGTCAATCCGCCGTAAGTCGGCGCAGAGCGGCGCGTCTTCACGCTCCACGATCAGCAGATAGACCAGACCCTGCACAGTGGTGAGCGGTGTGTGAAGGGCGTGGCGCAGGCGTACGGCGCACAGCGCGACATCGTCGCCAATCAGTTCCGCCGGGTCGAGCGCCTCGGCGACGATCCGCAGGAGCTGATGCCCAGCCTCGATCACACGCTCGAGATCGCGGCGCTCGTCGACGGTCAGACCGCCGCACGCCTCCTCGAGCAGGAGCTCGCTGTACCCGAGGATCGCGTTCACCGGTGTACGCAGCTCGTGGCGGATGTGGGTGACGAACGCATCGATCGAGGACATGGGCCTCAGCCGCTCCGCGGCAGCAAGGCGTCGATCTTGGCGAGCAGTCTGGCCAGATCGATCGGCTTCGTGTCGTAGTCCTGACAACCCGCGTCGAGCGCGCGCAGCCGGTCGGTCTCCATGGCATGCGCCGTCAGCGCGATGATGGGAATCGACGCCGTCGCCGGTTGGGCGCGTACGAGGCGTGTCACCTCGCAGCCATCCATGTCCGGCAAGCTGATATCCATCAAGATGAGATCCGGCCGCTCGGTGGCCGCGGCCGCGGCGCCGGACGCGCCATCGAACGCGACGACGACATCAAAGCCGCGCTTGGCCAGTCGCCGGCTCAACATGTCGCGGTTCATTTCGTTGTCTTCGACCAGAAGCAGTTTCGCCATGTGTTCACCCGGCGCTGGCGATCTCAGGGTCGGTCGGCGCGCGCCAGGCGCGCGGCTGCCGCTCCGACCATTCGCCGCGCTCCACGAAGGCCTGGAGCTGCCGGCGCCAACGGCGCAGGTCGATCTTGCGCCGCGCCAGCCACACGTCGTCGTAATACGTCTGCGAATAGCGCTCGCCCGAATCGCAAATCAGCGAAACCACCGAGCCTTCCTCACCGGCGGCGGCCATGTCGGCGATCAATTCGAACGCCCCCCAGAGATTCGTTCCCGTGGACGGCCCGGCTCGCTTGGCCATCAGCTTGTGCAGGAAGAGCATTGCTGCGTACGAGGCCTCGTCCGGGACCTTGATCATCTGGTCGACCACCGTGCGGATGAACGACGGTTCGACTCGAGGCCGGCCGATCCCCTCGACGCCAGAACCACGGTCGAGTCTGAGAGTGGCATCGCCGGTGCGGAAGTAGTCGAAGGTGACCGAATGCTGCGGATCCACGACGCACAAGCGCGTGGCGTGCCCTTGGTGCCGAATGAAGCGACCGATGGTCGACGCCGTGCCGCCAGTGCCGGCGCCGACGACAATCCAGCGTGGGATCGGGTGGATCTCCTGGCGCATCTGATCGAAGATGGTCTCGGCGATATTGTTGTTTCCTCGCCAGTCCGTGGCCCGCTCGGCGTAGGTGAACTGGTCCATGTAGTGGCCATCCACGTCCGCGGCCAACCCTTGCGCCACGGCGTACACGGTGCTCCCGTCATCCACCAGGTGACAGCGGCCGCCCTGGGCTTGGATCAGCGCGATCTTGTCGCTGGAGGTGGAGGCCGGCATGACCGCCACGAAGGGAAGTCCGAGCAGCCGCGCAAAGTACGCTTCCGAGATGGCCGTGCTGCCCGATGACGCTTCGACGACCGTCGTGCCTTCGTGAATAAGCCCGTTCACGAGCGCATGCAGGAACAGCGATCGCGCCAGCCGGTGTTTCAGGCTGCCGGTGACATGACACGACTCGTCCTTCAGGTAGAGCCGGATCCCGGGAAAGATGGGAAGGGGGACCGGGAGGAGATGCGTGTCGGACGACCGGCAGAAGTCGGCCTGAATCTTCGCCATCGCGCGCCCGAGCCATTGCCGGTCAGCTCGCGGCCCACTCATGCCCGTCACGCGATCGTGCACTCGGCGGTGGCCACTTCGCGGGGGACCGTGAACGTGAACGTCGAGCCCACGCCGGGGGTGCTCTCGACCGAGACATCGCCGCCCAGGATGTGGGCGAGCTTGCGGCTGACCGCGAGTCCCAGGCCGGTGCCGCCGTAGTTCCGGTAGGTGCCGGCTTCGGCCTGCGAGAACTCCTCGAAGAGGCGTCCGAGCTGTTCGGACGTCATGCCGATGCCGGTATCGCGGACCGAGAAGGTCACCGACGTGCCGTCGGGATCGGCCAGGGCCGTCATCGTGATGATGCCCCGTTCGGTGAACTTTGCCGAGTTGGACAGCAGGTTCAACATCACCTGCCGTACCTTGGTGATGTCCGTGTGGAGCGCGCCCAGTGCGCGGCCGGCCTCAACGACCAGCCGGTTGCCGTTCTTCTTCATCAGCGGCTCGGCCACGGCTACGATGCCGGTGAGCAGCGCCGTGACGTCGAGCCGCTCGGCGTAGACCTGCATGCGTCCGGCCTCGATCTTGGACAGATCGAGCACGTCGTCGATCAGTCCGAGGAGATGTCGGCCGCTCACGTGGATCTTCTGGAGATCCTCGGCGAACGATGCCTTGCCCAGCTCCGCGGCTTCCTCTTCGAGCATCTCGCTATAGCCGATGATGGCATTGAGCGGTGTGCGCAGCTCGTGAGACATGCTGGCGAGAAACCGGGATTTTTGCCGTCCGGCCTCGGCCAGCGCGACGTTCGTCTCCTCGAGCCGGGCGAGCGTGAGCGAGAGCTCGTCGGCGGTCTGCCGGAGACGCTCGTTGAGTGCGACCTGTTCGGTCTTCTCGGCATCGAGCAGCGAGGCGTGATACCGGATGGCGGCGTACACGACCGAGCCGACGCCGCCGATCTGAAACAGAAAGAACAGGACACGCGCGGAATCGGGAATCGTGGGCGCCTGGGACGCCAGGGTCGCGTCGGCGGCGGCCAGGACCAGCAGGGCGATCCACAGCGCCACGAACCAGGGCCAGGACTGGCGCGTGCCGTGGAACAGGATGGCGATGAGCGGCGCCAGGAATGACGAGAGGATCACCCCGCTCGAGTTGACGAAACCGCCGAGGAAGTAGTGCAAGGCGATCGGTCCCAGAAAGATGAGCAGCGCCTGCTGAAACCGGAACCGATCGAAGTTGCGCGTGATGAGGAAGGCGATAACGCTGGCGACCGTCAGCACCTGATAGACGACCGGCACTAACGCGGCGAGCGGCACACCGAGGCTGTAGTAGGCGAGCGCCAGCGAGGGGCAGACCGGCGCTTTCGCCAGCACGACCACCAGCAACAGCCGCTTCTTGCGGAGGGCCTCGTCGTCGTCGCCGGGCGCCGCCACGAACGACACCAGCCGCGTCCACCAGCGTGCAAACGTGGCGGGCCGGTCCTCGCCAATGGTCAGCGTCGCGTTCATTCACACCTCCGCCTCGCCGTTGCCCTGGCGGCCGTGCTGATGATGTATCCCACGTGGCGGGCTGTCAAACGGGCTATCGAGTGGTGATCGCGCGATCCGGCAGTGCGAACACGTGCAGCGACTCGTTGTTGCCCTGTCCCTGAGTTGCCGCCACGACGGCGACATACTGCCTGCCGTTCTGGCCCATGTAGGTCATCGGAATCGCGGTGACGTTGTAGTCGAAGGGAACCGCCCACAGTTCCTTGCCGGTCCTGGAATCGAACGCCCGGAACCGCTTGTCGCGGGTCGCGCCGATGAACACCAGGCCGCCGCGGGTCACGATTGGACCGCCGTAGCCGGGGGAGCCGACGTTCTGCTTGCCCTCGGGCATGTTGTCGTTCACGCCCAGCGGCACGCGCCACGCGAACTCGCCCGTCGCGGCGTTCACCGCCATCAGGCTGGCCCAGGGTGGACGGAAGCACGGGAGGGTGCCGAGCGAACGCCCGTCCGCAGCGTGCGCCTCGGCGCTGAGCGTGCCACCGCTCTGATGAATGTAGGGAAACTCCGTGTCCTTCGTCTGCGCGTTGTAGCGCGGATTCGGGGCGATCCAGCCGCTGGACGGCTCGTCCTTCGAGTTGACGAAGATGTAGCCGAGCTCGGGATCGGTGGCGGTGCCGCCCCAGTTGACGCCGCCGGTCATGCCCGGAAAGACCATCGATGCGGGAGCGCCGCTCGGCCGGTAGTTCCACGGCGTGTACGGTCCGTCGTTGCGGTACTGCATCTTGTCCCACAACGCGCGGCACGCCTCGGCGTGTGCCGGCGTCGTGTCGTCCGCCGTGACGAGATCGCTCCGGGTCATGCTCACGCGTGCGAGCGGACCAGGCTTCCGCGGAATCGGCTGGGTGGCCGGATACCACTCGCCCGGCACGTCAGCCTTGGGCTGGGGACGTTCCTCGACCCCGTGAACCGGCGTGCCGTCCTCGCGGTTGAGGATGAACATGAAACCGGATTTCCCCACCTGCGCGAGGGCGGGAATCGTCCGGCCATCCTTCCTGATGTCGATCAGGCCAGGCGCGGGCGGGAGGTTGTAGTCCCAGATCTCGTGGCGGATGTTCTGGAAGTGCCACTTCAGTGTGCCCGTCTGCGCGTCGAGGGCCACCGTCGCGTTGCTGAACAGGTTGTCGCCGGGCCGGTCGCCGCCGTAGTAGTTCATGCCGGGACCGCTGACCGGCAGGTAGACGAGGCCACGCTGCTCGTCCACGGTCAGCGTGAACGACCACACGTTGTTGCCGGTGCGATCCTTCCAGCTGTCGTTGCCCCACGTGTCGTGGCCCGGTTCGCCGGGGCGGGGAATGGTGTGGAAGTCCCACACCTTCTTGCCGGTGCGCGCGTCGTAGGCGTGCACGTCGCCCTTTTCCCCCTTGCTCGTCGTGAGGTGGGGGCCGATGTGGCGCTCGCCGGGCCCGAAGAAGTTGGATCCCATCAGCACGACGTTCCGGTAGAGCACGGGCACGCCGGCGTACGGGATCTCGAGATCGACGTGGCCGCCGTCGCCGAACGTGGTGTCGAGCGTGCCGGTGTCGGCACGCAGGGCCATCAGCTTTCTGAGGCTGGTGAAGAAGATGCGTGGGCGCAGCGGCCCGTCGCCCGGCCAGTAGGCGACGCCGCGGAACGAGGCGAGCCCGTCCGCCAGCTCGTAGCGCCAGATCTCCTTCCCGGTCTCCGGCTCGAGGGCGACGACGCGATGGCCCGACGGCAGGTACATGACGCCGTTCACCACGATCGGTGTGACCTGCTGAAACACTTCGAACGAACTGGCCGGCTTGTCGATCGCGGGAACCGACCTGCCCGGTTCGGGTCGCAGTCGATATGACCACGCCTGGGTGAGCGTGGCGACGTTCGTCGTGTTGATCTGCGTGAGGGGCGAGTAGCGGGTGCCGGCGAGATCGCGGTTGTAGGTGGGCCAGTCGCCGTCCCCGCTTGCTCGGCGAACGTCGGCGGGCCGAGCCTGTGCGCTCTCGACGCGCATGAGGCGGGCCGTGGCACATTCTCGGGCGACCTCCAGATACCGCCGGACGGCCGGCGTGCCCACGACGTAAGGATTCGGACTGCCGGACGCGCGCGTCTTCAAACGCGGCAGGTTGACCTTCGATCCGTCCCAGTCGGTGTGGTTCGACAGGATGACGTCCGCGCCGGTCTGCCGCGCAATGTCGTCGAACCGCTGCGCCGATTGGACGTAGGCCTGGAGCGACTCCCGATCCGCATTGAGACCGGTCCCGCCCCAGAGCGCCACGAGGTGCGACGCGCCGTTCTCGCGCACGGGAACGAGGACGGAGAGGGTGCCCGGCGTGTGGCCGGGAGTGATGTAGAGCGTTACGGTGGTGTCGCCCAGCGTCAGCTTCTGACCATCCGTCGCGACCAGGTCGCGCGCGGGCACAGTGCCTCCTAGAGCGGTGCCGCCGAGCCGGTCGATGACGTCCCAGTCCGCTCCGGACATGACGACGCGCGTCTTGTAGCGATCCTGGAGGAACCTGGCGCCGCCGTGATGGTCGGGATGCGGGTGCGTGACGACGGTGTAGCGGATCGTGGCGGGATCGAGCCCCAGCTTCTTCAACCCGCCGGCCACTTCTTCTTCGACCGCGTAGTCGAAGAGCGTGTCGATCAGGATGATCCCCTCCGACGTCGTCACCGCCCACGCCGAGTACTCGGACTGGCCGACGAAGTAGAGGTTGTCGAAGACCTTCACCGGCTCGGCATACCAGGTCGCGCGGTCCGGGGGGCCAGGCGCGCGTCCGCCGCCGGGCGGCCCGCCACCGCGCGGTCCGCCTGGACCGCCACCTCGGGGAGCGGGCACGGTGCAGAGGAAGTTGAACAGGTTCTGATACGCGTCGCCGGCCGCGGCCTTCGCACGCGCGACGTGGGCGTCGGGTGAGTCTTCGCTGAGGCGGGTCTGAAGACCCGCGGCCACATACGGGGTCTGAAGACCAGCGGCCAGGTACAGGGTCTCAAGACCCGCGGCCATGTACGCGTGTGGGCTGATGAGGATGGTGCCCATCAACAGACCGAGTGCAGTCTTCATCAGCATCGTCATCGAGGCCACATCATCGCATTTGCTATCATCGCCGCGTCATGCGAATCGCCCTGATGGTGTCCCTGATCGCCTGTTGGGCGGTCGGGACGGCGGCGCAGCAACCGGCCGCGAGATCGCCGGCCTACAAGCAGCCGATGACGCCATGGGGCGAGCCCGACCTGCGCGGGACGTGGCCGCTCAATCACCTGATCAGCACGCCCTTCCAGCGCCCCGAGCGGTTCGGTGAACGCCGGCTTCTCACCGAAGAGGAGTTCGCCGCGGCGCAGAAGAGCGCGGAAGACCGCAACACCCGCTTTCAGTCGGGAGCTATTCCGCAGGCCGACGCCGGGGAGGCCACTCGGCTCACCTCGTTGATGAGCGACCCGCCCAATGGTCGCTTCCCCGAGCTCACGGCCAAGGGGAAAGAGCTCTACGACCAGATGCGCGGCAGCTACAAGCCAGGTCAGACCGTTTTCGACAGCCCTGAAGACTTCGACACGTGGGATCGCTGCATCACTCGAGGTCTGCCGGTGTCGATGCTGCCTCGCAACTACAACAACGGCATCCGGATCATGCAGTTCCCGGGCTACGTGGTCATCCTCCTGGAGATGGCGCACGAGGCGCGCATCATCCCGACGAACCCACGCCCGCCGCTCGATGGCTCGATCAGGCAGTATCTCGGGGAGTCGCGCGGGCGCTGGGACGGCAACACGCTCGTCATCGAGACGACGAACTTCAATGGGAAACCCGCGATGACCAACCTCGGAGTTCCGGGGTCTCCGGCCCTGACCCCGGCGACGCCGAACCTGCGCTTCACCGAGCGCTTCACGCGCACCGCCACCGACACGATCGACTATCAGATGATGGTCGAGGATCCGGAGGTATTGACGACAGGGAAGTGGTCGGCGGCGTTTCCGCTGAAGCTCGACAACGATTACAGGATGTACGAGTACGCCTGCCACGAAGGCAACACGGCCATCCGCAACTACATCGAAACGTCGCGATTCGAGCGCGCGCAGAAGAAGTAGGGCGGGGCGTCAGTCTCGCCGCTCGGCTCTGATCCGGGGCCCTTCGTCGGAAATAACTGCCGCTCCGTCGCACTGGCGCTCCCCGCGCCTGGGCCCGCCCGTAATGTGAGTCATGAAAGGAACCCACATGACATTCACATCCTCGCGTCCTCTGGTCGCCGGCCTGGCGCTCGCGGCCATCATCTGGTCCCCGGCCCTCCTCCTGGGCCGTCCGCAGGAAGGTAAGCCGGCGCAGCAGAACACCGGCGGCCTTCCTGACCTCGTCTCCGGCTTGCGAGCGACCCCCGGGTGCCTCGGCGTCGAAACTGCGCAAACGACCTCGGGGAAAGGGGTCATCTTTGCCTGGTTCGAGAACAAGAAGGCGGTGCTGAACTGGTACAACAGCGAGATGCACCAGGCGATGCTCAATCGCTACGCGAATGGCCACCGTCGGCCGGGCGGCCCGCTCGCCGGCGTGCCCGATGAAGGACCAGTCCTCGCGATCGCGTCAGTGACCATGCCGAAGCCGCCCGTCAACGGCGATCTGGTCGCAGCGACCACGCAGATCGCGATCGAGCTCTACGCGCCCCTGCCGGGAGGTCTGGCGACGGGCGGCCGCTTCGCGCCGTCGTCGGTGAAGGTGCCAGGTTTGATCGAGATACCATCGGTCCCCAGGTGAGAGGGGTGCGAAAGGCGTGGTCCTTCCTGGCGCGCGTGGCGGTGTGGAGCGTGTCCGGCTCGGTGCTCGCCTCGCTGGCGTTCACCCCCATGGCGCGCCGGTCGTGGGCAGCGTTCGTCAGCCAGACCGCGATGAGCATCGTCTTCTCCAGCTGCTGCATCGCGCTGTGCCATGTCGCGCTGCCGGCGTTGCCTCGATATGCGCGGCAGCGGTTCCGGTATCCGCTGAACTGGGTGGTGGTGGCCGCGGGCCTGTTCGTGGTGTCGATCGTCGCGTGCGCGATCGGCGTCGCGGTGCTTGTCGTGACACGGTCGACGCCGCCGCATGACGCGCTATCGCTTCTGCAAGCAGCGGTGCCGGCGGCCGCCTATTTCACGCTCCTCTTCGGCATGGCGACGTCGTTCGTGAGCGAGTCGAAGGAGCGCGAGGCGGCCGACGCGCGCCGGCTGGTCGCCGAGGCGCAACTGGCGTCGCTCGAGTCGCGCGTCAACCCGCATTTTCTGTTCAACACGTTGAACTCGATCGCGTCGATGACGCACACGGATCCGCCGGGTGCCGAGCGGATGACCCACCAGCTGGCGTCGCTGCTGCGTTCGTCGCTCGACGCGGCGTCGAGGCCGCTGGTGTCGTTGCGGGACGAGATCGAGCTGGTCCGCGACTATCTTGCCATCGAGCGCGTGCGGTTCGGCGATCGGCTGCGCTACACGATCGACGTGGACGACCGCGCCGCCGACACCGCGATCCCGCGGCTGTCGCTTCAGACGCTGGCGGAGAACAGCGTGAAATACGCGGTGTCATCTCGACGCGACGGCGCCAGCATCGCGATCCGGGCGGTCGCCAACGGTACCGCGACCCGCGTGGAGGTCGAGGACGACGGCCCCGGATTCGACCCGGATCTGGAGTGGTCGGGGCACGGTCTGGCCTTACTCCGCGCCCGCCTGGCGCTGAGCTTTCAGAGCCAGGCGCGTCTTGACGTGCAGAGCCGCCCGGGCCGGACGCGCGTCGCGATCATCGTCCCGTCGCGCGGCGTGCCCGCCACGTGAGCGGACGGACGATGCTGCGAGCCTATGTCGTCGACGATGAGCGGCTGGCGGTTGACCGCTTGAGCCGCCTGCTGGGCGCCACCGGACGGGTCGAGATCGTCGGCGTCTCCACCGATCCTGAAGCCGCGCTCGAGGCGCTGCGCGCGCGACCCGCCGACGTGGACGTCCTCTTTCTCGACATCCAGATGCCGGGCCTCACGGGCTTCGAGCTGCTCCAGCACCTCGAGCGGCCGCCGATGGTGGTGTTCACCACCGCCTACGACCAGTACGCGCTCGACGCGTTCGACGTGAGCTCCATCGACTACCTGCTGAAGCCGATCGAGCCCGCGCGTCTCGATCGGTGCCTCGACAAACTGGAGCGCATGGCGGGCACGCAGGCCACCGACATCCGGGCGCTCGCGCGCGCGCTGGCCTCGCAGCTGGCGCCGGGTCGCCGGCTGGAGCGCATCGCGTCGCGCGTCGGCGAACGGACGACCATTCTCGACGTCGCGCGCGTCACCCATTTCTTTTCGAAAGACAAGCTGACGTTTGCCGCGACCGGCGGCCGCGACCATGTGGTGGACGGGACGCTTGCGGAGCTGGAATCGCGGCTCGAGGACCGCCGCTTCGTGCGCATTCATCGCAGCACGATCGTGAACGTCGCCTTCGTGCTGGAACTGCATCCGGCGGCCGATGGCGGCGTCGTCGTGCGGCTGAAGGGTGAGCCGACCGTGGAGCTCGCCGTGGCGCGCGATCGCGTGCGAGAGCTCAAAGCCCGCCTGGGCATCTGAGACGTGCAGGCGGGGCTGAAGTCCCGCCCTACTTCTGAGCGCCTCCTGAACCACCGAGGTCCATGCGCCGGCCATCGGGGAATCGCAAGTCCCGCGAACTGGCCCGGAGCGAACCGTCCTTCGCCTGAAAACCGACGACCGTAATTCTCGTGCCGGCCGGCAGGGAGTTCCGGTTCCAGCCCAGGCGCATCAGGACGGATGGCGACCCGCCCTCGATCTTCCACCGCTCGACCGTGCCGTCCGGCTTCTTCACGTCGATGTGCAGCCAGGAGTGCGGGTTCACCCACTCCATCATGACGACCTCGCCGTCGAGCGTGACCGACCTGGTCGAGTCGAACGCGGCAGAGAAGGAATGATGCGCCGCAGCCGGCAGCGCCAGCATCACCAGCAGCATGGCCGCCGTTGCGAGTGTCATTTGCTGTCCTTCTGAAGCAGATCCTGATAGAGGAGCCGGTCGGCGAAGGTGACGCATTTGTGCTCGAGCAGTTGCGCCTGCTGGTCGATCAGGCGATACAAGGGCATTTCGATCGTCCACGGGCGCGTGTACGTGGCCGGGTCGTCGAGCGTCGCCTCGTACGAGAGGTGGTTCGGCCCCAGCAGCCGGAAGCGCTCAGTGACCGTCAACTGGTTGCTGGCATGATTGCCGGCCCGATCCAGCCACGACTGGCCGTTCTGCCACTTCGTGGTGACGACCAGCACGTCGCCGCCCCACGCGCCGTCGGACTTGCCCATCCAGGCATCGACCGGCAGCTCCGAGCGATCGGCCATGTAGATGACGCGCTGCGCGGCCGCGAACGGGTAGACCATCAGCAGGTCGCCTTCCCCTTGGAAGATCTGGAACGGCATGTTGTGGTAGGTGACGCGCGGCACGCCGAGCATGTAGCACTTCGCCTCGGGGTCCTCCGCCGGCCACTTCGCGCGGTTCTCGTTCCGCTTCGCGAGCGCGTCAGGCCGGTAGGGAATCGTCCCGCCGCGCACGACGCTTTGCCCCGCCGGAATCGCCGCGATCGCGCCGAGCTGCGCGAATCCGCTCAGACCCTCGGCCGAATGGGCCTCCAGGTTCCAGTACGCCGTGTTCAGCGCCTGCCAGATGCCGTTGAAGTTGGGATGTCCGGCCATGCGGGCGGGACGGTCCGGCTGCGCCTGCGCGCCAGCGGCGGCGACGGCGAGTGCGATCGCTGCCGTCATCGTGAGCGCGCGAATCCATCGATTCCATCGCGGGCGCATGGGCCCTATCGTAGCCGACCAGGTCGATAGCCTCCTGCTTCTCTCTATCGTGCGGGCCGTCGTCGCTGTGCCTCGCCGAGTTCTTCTTTGACGATGTGCTCGACATCCCTGGCGGCCCGCGTCTCGAAGCAGTGGCTGCCGGCGCAGCCGAACGCGATGGTGAGCCGGCTGAACAGCCGCTCCAGACTTTGCGCATCGCGTGCATCCGGCGCCTGCGCCACTTCCACCGCATGCTGGAGCTCGTGAGCGAGCAGCGAGACGAGGCGGTGCTTCGTCCCCGCGATGTCGACGGCGATACGAAGATAGCGATGTTCCCCTTGTGAAACGATGTTGTGGGCAAGGTACCCGCCCAACGTGTTGCGGGTGAGATTCGGCGCGATATAGACAATCACGTCGGATTCATTCAAAGTCGCGATCAAGCCGCGGAACGTCGCCGACCCTGAGACGCCTGCATCGATGAGCGCAAGAACCTTTGGATCGATCGTGCGGACATGCAGTGGGGCCGATTCCTGTGTCGTGAGCGCCAGCGCGAGAACCATGAGAACAGCCATCGCCCGCCTCCTGACGCGTTCCGGTCGAACGCCAGGCGATGGTGCGATTGGGTGCCCCTCCAAGTCGGGAGCGGTTTGGGTGGGATTCCAGGGGAATTCGAGGGATCGGTCGTGACCCTGCGAGTCGGGGCCTTTGTGCTCGATTCAGACCGCCGGCAAGTCCTGCGCGGCGACGCGGTCCTTCACCTGACGGCCAAAGCGTTCGACCTGCTCGCCCTCCTCGTCGATGAAGCCCCGCGCGTGGTCAGAAAGGCGGAGCTGCACGAGCGGCTCTGGCCGGGAACCTTCGTCTCGGAAGCGGCGCTTGGGGCGCTGGTGAAGGAGCTTCGGCGGGCGCTGGACGACCGGGACCCGCGGGCACCGATCATTCGCACGGCGCACGGCGTCGGCTACGCCTGCGCCGCGCACATCGAACGCGAGCTGGCGCAGCCGGCACCGGTGAGTCGCTGGATTGTTGCCGGCGGCCGTCGCATTGCGTTGGCCGCCGGCCGGAACGTCATCGGCCGTGATCCCGCGGCGACCGTTCTTCTCGACGTGCCAGGCGTGTCCCGCCGCCACGCCCAGATCGTGGTCGATCACCGCGGTGCCGTCCTCGAGGATCTCGACAGCAAGAACGGGACGAGAATCGGCGACGCTCTGGTGACGGTGGCAATGACGCTCCACGATGGAGACACGATTCAGGTCGGGCCGGTGCTGGTCATCTACCACGCCTCCGCGTCCGGCATCTCGACCCACACCGTGGCGGGCCTGGCACGCAGGTAGCGTCGCGCCGCGACAGGCGCAAAGAACCCCGCCCGATCGCCGGCTGACCGCTATACTTCGACGGTCCGTCACCATGGCTCTCACGCCCGGCACGCGCCTCGGCGCCTATGAAGTCCTGGCGTTGCTCGGCAACGGTGGCATGGGCGAGGTCTATCGCGCCCGCGACACGCGCTTGGATCGCATCGTTGCGATCAAGATTCTCCACCCCGACGCCGCGGGCGATCCCGATCGCCGCCAGCGGCTGGACCGCGAAGCCCGGGCGATCGCGAGCCTGAATCACCCGCACATCTGCACCCTCTACGACGTCGGGCATCAGGATGGCCTCGACTACCTGGTGATGGAGCTGTTGGAGGGCCAGACGCTGGCCGAGCGGCTCAGCAGGGGCGCGCTGCCATTCGACGAGGCGATGCAGCACGCGATTCAGCTCGCCGACGCGCTCGCGTTTGCGCATCGACACGGGATCGTCCACCGCGATCTGAAGCCCGCGAACGTCTTCCTCGTGCATCGAGGGTCTGGCGGTGCGACGATCGCGAAGCTGCTCGATTTCGGGATCGCCAGAGCGATGCCTCTCGGCCGGACGGCGGCGGCTGCGGCCGCAACCTTGACGGATCACGGCACGCTGCTCGGCACGCTGCAATACATGGCACCAGAGCAGCTCGAAGGACGCGGTGCCGACCCGCGCAGTGATCTGTTCGCTTTCGGCGCGGTGCTCTACGAGATGCTGACCGGCCGTCGCGCCTTTACCGGCGACAGTCAGGCAAGTGTCATCGCGGCCGTGCTCGATTCGGAGCCGCCTCCGCTCACTGCCAGCCAGGCGCACACACCACCGGCACTCGAGCACCTCGTGAAGACGTGCCTGACGAAGAACCCTGACGACCGGTGGCAGGCTGCCAGCGACGTCAAGCGTCAGCTCGAATGGATCGCCGCGAGCGCCCGATCAGGGGCGACGGAGTCCACAGCTAAGACACGTGCCCCCCAAGGACGTCGTCTGGCCAAGACCGTCGGAGTGATCGCGTCGCTCATGGGGCTCATCGTCGTCGGCGCGCTCGCCTGGTCCATGCGGACAGAGGAACCGGCCGCGCCGCCGCGTGTCACGCGCACGACGATTCCGACGTCGGGTGCGGCGGCGTTCGCCAATCGCCCCGGTCGCGGGCTGGCGATCACACCCGACGGGACGCGCCTCGTTTACATCGGCAACAACGGCACCCAGCTGTTCGTCCGCCCGGCCGATCGATTCGAATCGACGGCGATTTTTACGTCTGTCGGGCCTCTGAACCAGGTGTTCATCCTGCCCGACGGCAAGTCCGCGGTGTTCGGGGAGGCCAACACGCTCAAGAGGGTCGCCCTCACCGGTGGACCGGCCGAGACGATCGTGCAGGCCATCGCTGGATATGGGGCCACGTGGGCGCCGGACAACACGATCATCTTTCCCACGATGGATCGGCTCGCGGGCCTGCAACGCATATCAGCTGCCGGCGGCGACCTCACCATGCTGACGCGGGCAGTCGCGGCGCGCGGCGAGCTCAACCACGTCTGGCCCACGATGCTGCCAGGCGGGCGAGCGGTGCTCTTTACGATCACCGCCCCCACCGGCGGGCTCGATGCGGCTCAGGTCGCCGTCCTCGACCTCGGGACCGGCACATACAAGGTGTTGGTACCGGGCGGCAGCGACGCGCACTATGTCTCGAGCCAGCGTGGCTCGACGAGGCGCGCTGAGCGCGAGGGCGGGTACCTCGTCTACGTGAAGGGGTCCACGCTGATGGCCATCGCGTTCGATCCCGACCGGCTGGAGACCAGCGGAACGCCCGTGATGGTGTTGCCGCGCGTGGCGACCAAACCCATAGGAAGCGGCGATTTCGACGTGGCGGACGACGGGACCCTCGTGTACGTGGAACCGCCCTCTGGCACCGCGACGGCTCGCACGCTGGTGTGGGTGGATCGGCGAGGGCTGGAGAAGCCGTTGTCGGCATCGTTGTCCCCTCGCGCCTACCTTCAGCCACGCGTGTCGCCCGATGGGACACGCGTGGCGGTTGCGATCGACGACGACGAGAACGATATCTGGGTGTGGGATGTTGCACGCCAGACGCCGCTCAGAAAGTTGACGTCCGGTTCGCAGACAGACTTCTTCCCGGTGTGGACGGCCGACTCGCATCGTGTGATTTTTGGCCGCCCAGGTGGCGGTCTCTTCTGGCAGGCCGCCGACGGCACCGGTAAGGCCGAGCCCCTCAACACCGATTTGGGCCAGGCGATGCTGCCCTCCGGTATGACGCCGGACGGCACGCGCGTGCTGTTCTCGTCAGGCCCACGGGATGTCAGAGCGATGGCACTCGACGGTCGTCGCGTGGAGCCCGTGGTTCAAACGGAGTTCAACGAGCGCAACGGCGTCGTTTCGCCGGACGGCCGCTGGCTGGCCTATGAATCCGACAGGTCGCTGAGATTCGAGATTTACGTCACGCCCTTTCCTGACGTGAAGGGGGGGACATGGCCGATCTCGACGGCCGGTGGCACACGGCCGCTGTGGGCGTCAAACGGCAAGGAGCTGTTCTTCGTGGCGCCCGACGGCGCGATGATGGCCGTGCGGGTCGATCCACGGGGGAGCGCATGGAGTGCGGGCAGCCCGATGAAGCTGTTCGAGGGGCCGTACGCGACCGGGGCCCCGGCAAGCGGCCGGAACTATGACCTGTCCGCGGACGGCAAGCGCTTCCTCATGGTCAAGCAGCCGCCAGGCAGTCAGGCCACCGCGCCACAAATCGTCATGGTGCAGCACTGGGTCGAGGAGCTGAAGCGGCTCGTGCCAGCCGCACGCTGACGCCGCCGTTCGCTTCAGCCCCGACGTCCAGGCCCTTCGTCAGCGATATCCCCGACCTGGTCGAGATCGAGCGCGTCGGAGCGGCCCAGGTCGTCACGCACATCGCTCACGAACCCACGCTCCCGCGAGTCTTCCGTTTGCGGCCCTGGCGCATCCTTCTCGTGCCACCCGAATTCCGTGCCCCAGCCAAACTCTGTCGCCCATCGTGTTCGCATGACATGTCCTCCTGCGATTCACGAGTCCTTGGACGGAATGTAACCCCGTTCGTCCTTCTCGTATACCCCCTTGCAGAGCTTGTAGAGCATCAGGACGGGGACCTCAACGGGTTCGAGGAATCCGCCGGCTATCAGCGGGCCGCTAGGGCTTTGGCGGGACGGGCGGAGGCAGTCCGGCGAGCACCGCATTCCTGATCGGCTTGATCGTCCGCAGATACGCGAAGATCGCCTTCAGGTCCTCGTCGGTCATGTTCTGGTAGACGTCCGACGGCATTGGCGGCATGACCGCCGTGCCATTGGGTTTCTTCCCCGTGCGCATCGTGGTGACGAAGCTCGCCTCGGTATACCGCGTCCCGATGCCGGTGGCCGGATCCGGCGTCAGGTTGGCCGCGATGCTGAAGCCCCACGGACCCGCCCATGCCGTGAGATCGGCAGACGCGTGCACCTCGGTCTTGGTGGGCGACGGCAGCTGCGTCGTGGACGGTCGCCCGGAGAGTGCGCGCGTGAGGTCGGGAGTCATGCCCTGGACTTTCGGCGAGTGGCAGTCGTGGCAACCGGTGATGGTCACGAGGTAGCGGCCGCGTTCAACCTGCGCGCCGCCGGCAGCCGGCTGAGCCTGCGCCGGCGAAGACATTCCGAGCAGCACCGCTGCGGCAAGGACAGCCGACGCTGACGACGCGCGGCGTGAACACAGGCGGGACAGATTGTTCATCTCGGGCACTCCATGATGGCGGCGGCCGTTTGCGCCGTTCGAGCCAGGAGTGTATCCGAAGTTGTCGCCCCCACCGTCGCGGCAGACTACTATTGCCGTCGATGACGCAGGCCAGGGGGCGACGATTCATGATCGCGGCAGCCCTGTGCGTCTCGACAATCGCGGTGGCCGGTCAGGGGCGTCCCGCTAACGGACCGCCGCAGACACCACCCCGTGGCGCCCCGCCGCCTCGTGCGCTCGCATCCGAGGTTCCGGCCGACGCGTCCTTTCAGCCACACAAGATCGCGGGGAATCTCTACTACGTCGGCACGCGAGGGCTCGCGGTGTATCTGCTGACGACGCCCGTTGGACACATTCTGATCAATGCCGTGTATCCGGCGTCGGTGCCGCTCGTGCGCGCCAGCGTCGAAGCGCTCGGCTTTCGCATGGCCGACATCGAACTGATGGTGAACAGTCACGCGCATCCGGATCATGTCAGCGGGAATGCCGATCTGAAGGCGCTCACGGGCGCGTCCGTCCTCGTCATGGACGACGACGTCGAGGTGATCAAGAGCGGTGGCCGGTCGGACTTTCACTACGCGAACCAGGAGAACTTCCCGCCGGGACCGGTGGATCGCATGCTGCACGACGGCGATCACGTGAGCCTGGGTGGCACGACGCTGACCGCCGTGAAGACGCCTGGCCATACCCGCGGCTGCACCACCTGGGCCTTCAGCGTCACCGACGCCGGGCGCAGCTACAACGTGGTCATCCTCTGCAGCATCAATTTCAACCCCGGATACCGGCTCGTCGACAACGAGGCATGGCCGGGGATTGCCGGCGGCTTTGCGCACACCTATCGGGCGGTGGCCGCGCTGCACCCCGACATCTGGCTGGCACCGCACACCTTCATGTTCGGACTCACCGACAAGTTCGCGCGGCTGCAGGCCGGTACCGGTTCGAACCCGTACGTCGATCCGGAGGGGTTTACGTCCTACGTGGCGGCGCGGCGCACGGAGTTTCTCGAGGAGTTCGCGCGGCAGATGCAGCGCTGACAGGCAGGACATGAAAACCCTTCGCACGCAAGTGGCGATCGTCGGGGCCGGCCCGGCCGGCCTGATGCTCGGACAGTTGCTGCATCTGGCAGGCATCGACTCGGTCATCGTCGAAGCCCGTACGCTCGAATATGTCATCGAGCGAGTGCGGGCGGGCGTCCTCGAACAGTCGTCCGTCGACCTGATGATCGAGGCGGGCGTCGGCGATCGGCTGCGGCGCGACGCCCTGTTCCATGACGGCGTCTACCTCAACGTCCTGGGTGAACGCCGTCGAATCGACATGGCGAGCCTGACCGGCGGCCGCCGCATCGCCGTCTATGGCCAGAACGAGGTCGTCAAGGATCTCGCGCAGGCACGCAAGGACAGTGGACGCCCCGTGCTGTTCGAGGTCGCCGACGCTCGCGCGCACGACATCGACTCGCCCCGGCCGAGGCTCCGGTTCACGAAAGACGGAGAAGCGCACGAGATCGCGTGCGAGTTCATTGCCGGCTGCGACGGGTTCCACGGCACCTGCCGTGGAACCATCCCTGGTGAATCCCTCCGCACCTACGAGAGGGTGTACCCGTTCGGGTGGCTCGGGATCCTGGCGAATGCGCCTCCGTCGAGTCCCGAGCTGGTATACAGCCTGCACGAACGCGGCTTTGCCCTGTTCAGCATGCGTTCGAGCTCGGTCACGCGGCTGTACCTGCAGTGCGCGCCCGACGAGAATCTGGCCGAGTGGCCCGATGAGCGGATCTGGGAGGAGTTGGTCGCTCGGCATCAGAACACGGACGGATGGACGCCAGCGACCGGGACCATCACGCAGCGGGGCGTCACCGAGATGCGCAGCTTCGTCGCCGAACCGATGCGATTCGGCCGCCTGTTCCTCGCCGGCGATGCGGCGCACATCGTCCCGCCGACCGGCGCGAAGGGGCTCAATCTGGCGCTCGCGGACGTGTGGCGGTTGTCGCGCGCGTTCACCGAGTACTTCCGCGCCGGACGGTCGGACCTTCTCGATCGCTATTCCGACGAGTGCCTGCGTCGTGTGTGGCGCGCCCAGTGGTTCGCCTGGTGGATGACCTCGATCCTGCACCGGGACGACGCGAGGAATTCGTTCGACTTCCGCCGTCAGGTCGCGGAGCTCCACGACGTGACGTCGTCGCGCGCCGCCATGACGACGTTCGCGGAGCACTACGTCGGGCCGCCGCTCGAGTGAGCGATACTCTGGCTGCGAGGGAATTCCTCGAGGGAGAGCACTGATGAAGCCGATGCTGGGGCCAACGCTGTTCGCCGCCGTACTCCTTGCGCTGTCGTCTGCCTCGGCGCAGGGCCCGAGCGCTCCGCCAGCGGCGCCCGCTCGCGCCAAGGTCGCGGTCAAGGCCATCCCGCGCCTGGCGGACGGCAAGCCGGACATGCAAGGGGTCTGGACCAATCAGACTTTTACGCCGCTCGAACGGCCGGCGCAGTTCAAGGACAAGGAGTTCTTCACCGCCGAAGAGGCGAACGCGTTCGCCAAGCGTGCGCTCGACGACGTCAAGGACGTGCCGCGGGGTGAGGAGGTCAAGAGCGACGCCGACATCCATTACGACGACGGCATCTGGCTGCTCGAGGGCTACCAGAAGGGGGCGATGCTGCGGACGTCGATCATCACCGACCCGGTGGACGGACGCATCCCGCCGCTCAATGCCGAAGGCCAGAAGCGCACTCAGGCCCGCGCGGCCGCCCGGAAGCTGATCGGGCCGTTCGACAGCGCGCAGGCACGCGGCCTCTCGGAACGCTGCATCTACTGGGCGCACGAAGGCCCGCCGATCCTGCCCACCGGCTACAACTCCAATCTGCAGATCGTGCAGGCGCCGCAGCTGTTCGTCATCCAGCCGGAGATGATGCCGGTGGCCCGCGTCGTGCCGCTCGACGGCCGTGCGCGGCTGGGGTCAGCCGTGCGGGGCTACCGCGGCGACTCGCGGGGGCGGTGGGAGGGCGACACGATGGTCATCGAGACCGCGAACTACAGCGAGAAGACGGCGTGGCGCGGGTCCTCGGAGAACCTGACGGTGGTCGAGCGACTCACGATGACGAGTCCCACGACCATCCGGTATCAGTTCACGGTCGAGGACACATCGACGTGGACGCGCCCGTGGAGCGGCGAGTACGAGATGACGCGCATCGAGGGTCCGCTGTTCGAGTACGCGTGCCACGAGGGCAATTACCAGCTGCCGTCGATTCTGAAAGGCGCGCGGAAGGCAGACGAAGCCGCCGCACGGCAGAAGCCCTAGCCCAGCCGGCGACGGCGTCAGTGCGAAATCGCCGCATCGCACGTTTCTTCTTCCAGCAAACCGTTGGGTGTCCTGATGAGGGTTTGCGCTGGAGGTATGGGCGATGGCAGATCGAGCAACGAGTTCACCAATCCTGCGCTTCGATGCCGCGTTGCTGAAGAAGGATCTCGCCAAGGCTCGAGACAACCTCTCGGCCGTCGTGCTCCGGGGCGAGCATCTCTGGCTCGGTGGTGACGAGGGGACGTCCATAGACCGGATGACTCGCGACGGAAGCGGGAACTTCGGCAGCCACACCCGGTTCGAGCTCAAAGACCTGCTCACGCTTCCCGCTCCTGCGAAGGAAGAGATCGACATCGAGGGCCTCGATGTCGACGATGGCTACCTGTGGCTGGTCGGTTCGCACAGTGCCAAGCGAAAAAAGGCAGACAGTGAGAAGTCGCTCGCAGACAACCTGGACCGCATCGGCAAGGTGGAGATGGAGGGCAATCGCTTCACGCTGGCGCGAGTGCCGTTGAACACGAGCGCTGAACCGGTCGCCAGGCACGAGTCGCGCACCGCGGCGCGCCTCGAGGGAGATGCTGATGGCAACCTGTTGACGGCGGCGTTGAGGGACGATCGTCACTTTGGGCGCTTTGTTCCGAGGCGCGCCAGCGGCCAGTCGATCGACGGGATTCCCAGCAAAGACAACGGGTTCGACGTCGAAGGGCTGGCCGTGTCGGGCAATCGCGTGTTCGTGGGCCTGCGGGGTCCCGTTCTTCGCGGCTGGGCCGCGGTCATCGAGTTGCGCGTCACCGCTGCATCCGACACCGTCTTGTCGCTTGAGCCGCTCGGAGTCGCGGGTGCGCCATATCTGAAGCACTTTCTGCAGCTCGACGGGCTCGGCGTCCGCGAGTTGTCGATCCACGGCAAAGATCTCTTGATCCTCGCCGGTCCCTCGATGGACCTGGACGGCCCGGTGTTCCTCTATCGCTGGAAGAATGGGCTCGAGGCCGGGGCGGACTCGATGACGTGGCGCCAGGATCTCATCAAGGTCGTCACGGTGCCGTTCGCGGAAACGAAGGACCACGCCGAAGGACTCACCATCGTCACCCGCGCCCCGCTCTCGGTCCTCATCTCCTACGACTCGCCGCAACCGTTGCGTCTCGATGGCGCCGATGGCAGCGGCGTCAAGGCCGACATCTTCGACGTGCCGCTGTGATCGCGGTGGCGATCGCCGCTCAGTCACCGCGCAGCACGACGATCGGGTCGACGTTGGCGGCGCGACGGGCAGGAACGATGGACGCCAGCAGTGCGACCAGTGTGAGAATCGTCGTGGCGAGGAGGAGCAGCGACGGATCTCGCGGCTGCACGTCGTAGAGCACCGCGCTCAGGAGCGGTGCCAGCGCGGTGGTCCCGGCGAGGCCGATCGCCACGCCGAGCGACGTCACCAACAACCCCTGGCCAAGCACTGCCCGGAGGAGCCTCGACGATGACGCGCCAAGCGCTGCGCGAATGCCGATTTCCCGCCGGCGCAACGTGACCGAATAGGCCAGCACACCATACATACCGATCGCGGCGAGCGCGACGGCGACGGCTGAGAAGGTACTCATCAGCACGGTCTGCATGCTGCTGCTGGCCGCGGACGTGGACTTGAGCCGTTCCAGCGTGCGGACGTCCAGCACGGCCTGGCTCTTGTTGATGTCGAACAAGGTCTTCCGGATGGCCCGTTCCAGGCCGTCGGGCGCGACCGTGGCGCGCACGACCAGGTTGGCGAAGTACACGGGACTCTGCTCGTACGAGGCGTACACCACGCTGCTGGTGTCGTCGTTCAGAGCGTCGATCTTCTCGTTGGCCACGACGCCGACAATCTCCCAGGAGATGTCGGGGCCCCGCCGGGTCTTGCCGGGGAGGATTTCGGGATTCAGGATGTGCTGGCCGACGGGGTCTTCGCGGGGGAAGTAGCGATTGGCCAGCCGCTCGTTGATCACGATGGCGGGAACGCCGCCGCCGATGTCCCGCGCGTCGAGGAATCGCCCGCGCCTGAGCGTCAACCTCAGTGCGGCGAAGTAGCTGGGCGTCACGACCTTGAAGAACCCGCCGCCGCGGTTGGCCCGATCGACCGCCGGCCGGTGCTCCACCTGCATGGAGAGCCCGTAGAGGCAACAGGCCGTCAGCGGCAGCGCGTTCGTCACCGCCGTGTGCTGAACGCCGGGAATGGCGTCGATCGAGGCCTCGATGGTGCGCAGGTAGGTCTTGAACTCCTCTGGGCTGGCATAGTGGCTGCCGGGAGGAAAGCCCGGCACGGGCAGGCTCATGGTGAGGACGTTCTGTGTCTCAAACCCGGTGTTCACGTTGATCAGCCCGACGAAGCTTCGGATCAACAGCGCCGACCCGCAGAGCAGGATGAACGCCACGGCCACCTCGCCGACGACCAGCGCATCCAGCAGCTGGCGTCTCGCGGCGCTCGGTGTCGCCCCACGTTCACGCATGGCGCCGGCCAGGTGCAGGCTGCTGGCGCGGAGGGCCGGGGTCAGCCCGAACAGGATGCCGGTGACGAGCGACACGGCCACAGCGAACGCTACGACGCGCGCATCGAGCTGGACGACGGCCTCGCTCGGAAACATGTCGCGAGGCACGGCGTTGGTCAGCCACGTGATCGCGGCGTAGGCGCCGGTGATGCCGAGCAGACATCCCGTGCTGGTGAGCAGCGTCTGCTCGATGAACAGCTGCTGGACGAGGCGGCGCCGACTGGCGCCGAGCGCGGCGCGCACGGCCACTTCAGGCTGTCTGGTGACCGCGCGGACGAGCACGAGGCTCGCAAGATTCGAACAGCAGATCAGCACCAGTCCCGCCACCGCCGCCGCCAGTGCGAGCAGCGACGTCCGGAGTTGTGGGCCGACGATCGAGTCGGCGTACCGCTCCACGATCACGCTCCACGCCCGGTTGGAGGCCGGATTGTCGGCGGCGATGCGCCGCCCGATGGCCTCCATCTGGGCGCGAGCCTGCTGCAGGGAGACTCCCGGTTTGAGGCGCGCGAACGACGCGTTGAGCCAGCGGTAATCCCAGTTCAACTGCACCGGCCTGAACGCGAGCGGCTGCCAGATCTGGGCGGCCCCGCGATCGAACGCGCTGTCCCCCGGCATGACGCCGATCACCGTGTACGGTTCGGCATCGAGGCTGATCGTCGTGCCGACAATCCGCGGATCGGATCCGAACTGCCGCCGCCAGAGCGCATCGCTCAGGACGACGACGTGCTCCTTCCCGGGCGTGCTCTCCTCGTCGGCAAACGTCCGCCCCAGAGACGCCTGGACGCCGAACACATCGAAATAGCTGGCGGTGACACGCCCGACGCGAAGTGGAACGGCGTCAGTCGACCCGGTCATCGTGACCAGGCCGGCCTGCTGCGCCGCCATCTGTTCGAACACGGTATTGTTCGCTTGCCAGTCCAGATACGCGGGCGTCGAGATCCACGAGGTGACGCCGGTGGGGCGCCGTTCGAGCATCCGGACGATGCGGTCGGCGTTCTCGTACGGCAAGGGTTTCAGGAGGACGGCATCGACGAAGCTGAAGATGGTCGTGGCGGACGCGATCCCGATCGCCACGATCAACAGCGCCACGAGCGAGAAACCCGGATTGCGGGCCAGCCCGCGACATCCGTATCGAAGGTCCTGCCAGATCGTGTCGAGCATCGGAGTCCTCAGGTGTCCGGGACATCGCGATCTCGTCGCACAGAGCATGCCACGCCGCAATCCTGCAAAGCGCGCAGGAAGGGGCGAGTGTGAAGAGCACCGCGTGCGGAGTCTGTTCGATCGTGGGACAGGAACGTCCGGCGGCGCACGCGTTACGCCGCGGCGTCGCGCCGCCGTCGCGGGTCACCGGTCCGCGCGGGCGCGGCGGTGAGGCGGATATCGGCGAGCTGAAAGCCGTGCCGCTCTGCCCAGGCGAGCGTCCGGCGAACACCGTCCTCGGTGACCGGTCCTACCGACCCGTTCGACCGCACGCCCTCGAGCCCCATGAGCAGCGTCTCGGACATGCAGGCCAGCGCGTGCCCGCGCGGCAGCGCGATGCCCCCGATGGCGAAGTCGTCGTTGGACGGCAGCCGGACGATCCCTCCACGAATGACCAGGACGTCGGGCCTGTCGCGGCGGACCTGGTCGGACACGTCGTTCGGCAGGGAAATGTCGCAGATCGCCACGGGGCCGTCGGCGAGGTGTCGGGGGTAGATGAGCGGCTCGGGTACGTTCGAGGCGGCGACGATGAGCTGGCAGTTCGAGATCGCGGCAATGTCTTCGGCGACGCTGACGCGCACCTGCGGCGCCACCGCGCGCAGCCGCGCCAGAAGCGGCCGGATCTTCGGGGAGGCGACGCTGCGGACCACCAGCACGAGCTCGCGGACGCTCGGCGCGATCATCGTGGCGTAGGTGCTGGCGATGTTGCCGGTGGCCCCGACGACGGCGAGGCGTGCGCCGGCCATGTCGATGCCGAGTTGGGCCGCGGCCTGACGAACCGCCAGAATTCCCATGCCGGTCGTCAGCGAGTTTCCCGTGGTCACGCCGATGCCGCCGGTCCGAACGCGGCGGCAGTTGGCGCTGATGATCGACGTGTAGCCACCGAAGCCGACGACCTGATTCCCGCGATCGCGCGCGAGCGCCACGGCCGACTCGAGCTTCTGCAGGATCCAGTCGCGGTCGGGCCCCTCCAGCGCCCGTGCAATCTGGCGCGAGGTGAGCGTCAAGCCGATGAAGCTCAGATGGACGGCCGCCCCTGCGGGTGAGTGCACGTCGAGTTCGTCGAAGATGCACGGCTCAATCAGGCGGCTGCTGTCTTCCAGATATGCTTCCAGCGCCTGCGGCTCGAGGCTGGCCAGCGACGGCTCGAGCTGCGTGATGTCGTCAGCCGCCAGGAGATGACCGATGAACGCGACCCGCTCCGCGGTCCGCGGACGCTCGGTCTTCCACGCGCGCGGCCGCTGGCTGTAGTCGGCGATCGCACCGGTCGGCGCGAAGCGAAACGCCGTGAGGTGCGCGAGATCTCGGGAAGCGATGGCCCGGCAGAGCGCTTCGATCCCATCCGCCGTGCGCTGGATCTCGTCGTCGGTCACGTAGGCGGACGGTTCCAGGCGCAGTGTGAAGGGCTGTGTCAGCGTCGGCGCCAGCCGGATGGCGTGCACGTTGAGCATGTAGGCGGCGGCCGTGTATCCCAGATGCCCCTGCTGCGACAGCATCCGCAGGATGTGCGAGTTGGCGTCGGATTGGTCGCGGAGCTGGATGCCGATCATCATGCCCCTGCCGCGCACCTCCTCGACGACGTGCGGGTAGCGCGCCCGCACAGTCTCCAGCGCGTCGATCATGCGTTGGCCGCCCTCGGCGCAACGGCGCATGACGTCGTCCTCGTCGAGCAGGTGGAGCGCCTTCAGGGCGATGCCGCAGCTGAAGTCGTCCTCGGCAAAGGTGGACGTGTGATGGAGCGAGAATTCCCCGACGAACCGCCGGCGCTTGACCAGCAGTGCGCCGATCTTCGCCAGCCCGCCCCCGAGCGACTTGCCGAGGCAGATGTAGTCGGGCTCGAGCCCCAGTGCCTCGGACGCGAGAAACGTGCCCGTTCGTCCCATGCCGGTCTGGATTTCGTCCGCGACGATCGGGATGTCGTGCCTGGCGCACACCTCGCGCAGGCGTGCGGCGAAGTCGGCCGGAAGCGGCTTGATGCCGCCTTCGCCGGCAATCGGCTCGAGGAAGACCGCGGCGACCTCGTCGGCGTTCGCACACGCCGCGTCCAGGTCCGCCGGATCGAGCGGATCGAGAAACCGCACCTGCGGGCCCATCGTCTCGTACGGGTGCCGGTAGGACCAGGTGAACTGGATCGAGCCGAGCGTCTTCCCGTGGAAGCCGCCCTTGATTGCCCAGAACACCGGGCGGCGGCGCTCGAGGTGCACGTGCTTGATCGCGGCTTCGATGGTCTCGGTCCCGGAGTTGGTGAACGTCACCACGTAATCGCCCAGGCGACGGCACAACGCCTCGGCCAGGCGGGCGGCACCGTCGCGGCACGACGCCTGCGCATGGATCGGCACCTGTGCGTCGAGAAGACGCCGCGCTTCGGTGACCAGTTCCGGGTGATAGTGGCCGAACAGGTTCGCGCCGTAGCCGCCGAGCATGTCCAGGACACGGACGAGAACGCCGCCGCGCCGGTAGTACATGTAGTCGCCGGCTGCCGTGACATACGTTGCGTCGAGTCCCAGCGCCTCGAGCAGCGGAACCATCGCGGGCCGGCAGAAGTGTCCGTAGCTGTTCATCGATCCCTCGGGTGTGCCCCGTCCACCGCGGCGACAAGTTCTGACGGTGTTGGCCGCGTCAGTAAGGTCAACGATGCGCGGCTGGGAGTTGAACCTGATCAGGCTGGGACGCCGTGGGCGGCGGCGAACGGACAGGAATGTCCTGAGGGAGTCGCGCTGGACGCTGGTCTGGATGGCACCGGCCGTTGCTGCCGCAGCGTGGCCCGCACGCCGTGCCGTGGCAGCATGTCGAGGATGCACTCGACCTCCTCGCGATGTCCCGGCACGAGCGCCAGCCGGAAGCGCTGCACGACCATGGTCATGATCAGCAGCATCTCCATCGTGGCCATGTCGGCGCCCATGCACAGACGCGGGCCGCCGCCGAACGGGAAGTAGGCGTGGCGCGGCCGCTCCTTGCACCGCGCGGGCTCGAAGCGGTCGGGGTCGAAGGCCTCGGGGTTCTCCCAGAATTCCGGATGCCGGTGTGTGAGGTAGGGGCTGAGCAGGATGGTGGAACCGGCCGGAATACGGCAGGAGCCGATGCGGTCGTCGGACTTGGCGTCACGCGGAATGACCCAGACGGGCGGGTACAGGCGCATCGCTTCCTGCAGCACCATGTTCGCGTAGGGGAGGCGCGGCAGATCGGCCGCGACCGGCACGCGATCGCCAACGACCTCGCACACTTCGTCGTAGAGCCGCCGCTCGACCTCTGGATGCAACGAGACGAGGTACCACACCCAGGCGAGCGCCTCGCCGACGGTGTCGTGCCCCTGCTGCAGCATGCCGAGAATCTCCTCGTGGAGCTGCCGGTCGGTCATCGGCGATCCGCTCTCCGGATCGCGCGCGTCGATCAGCATCTTGAGAAAGCCGGGCGCCTCGCCGCCCGCGTCGCGCGTGCGGCGCAGAATGCCGTCGATGTAGCCGTGCAGGACGCGCATGGCGCGGTTGAAGCGGCGGTTGCTCGGCGTGGGCACCCACAGGGGCAGGGGCGCCAGTGCCGCCACGCGTGTCTTGAGCACGGCCAGGGCCGTCTGGGCCGCGCGGCTCATCTCGGGCACGTCGGCCCACATGTCGAGGCCGAAGAGCACGTCGCCAATGACGACCAGGGCCAGCCGGGTCATCTCGTCGTAGATTCGTAGCTCGCCACCGCTCGAGGCGACCGTGTTCCAGCGCTCCAGCATCTCGCTGGTGTGTGTCGTGACGATCGGGGCGAAGCCGACGGTCCGCTCGCGCTTGAACGACGGTTGCACGCGGTGCCGCTGCCGGCGCCAGGTGTCGCCGTCGGCGACGAGCAGGCTGTCGCCCCAATACGGCTTGATCCGATCGAACACCCAGCCCTTGCAATAGTTCTGGTGGTTGTCCTGCAGGACGTGCTTCACGTCCGCGGGATGGGTCACGAGAAACGTGCGGCCGGGCAGATCGAGACGCACGACGCGGCCGAGGCGCGCCGCGTCGGTGACCAGCTTCACCGGGTCCCGCCGCCACTGCCGCAGATGGCTGGCGAGCAGCGCGTGGCCCGGCGGGCGGGGCGGTCGTTCGTCGAGACTGGCAGGGGCAGACATTGCCATCAGCGGCCGACCGAGGCGGGCGACATCACCCGTTCGTCGACGGCGACGTTGAGTTGATAGCGTGACCAGACGATGTCGGTCATGGTTTCCGTCGCGTGGTCGGTCATCACCGAACGGGTGGGTTGCCACGTCGCGCCCTGACGCACGTAGCCGCTGTGGATCAGCGTCTTGCGGGGGCGGTCGCGACCGGCCTCGTAGTATTCGACCTGGCTGAGGCGATACTGATCGTCGTAGTAGGCCTTCAGCAGCGAGTAGCTGGAGAAGCGATTGCGGGGTTTCGCCTCCACGACGACGCAGGTGCCGGCGGCACACGGGGCCTGGCCCGCGCGGACGTAGTCGTAATCGTCCACCTGCCACTTCAGGATGTCTTCGTAGGAGAACGTGCTGCTCACGAAGGCCGCCTGCCGGCCCCGATCGGCGATGCGCTGGGCCCGGTGCGTGCGCGGCGTGACCAGCCACTGCTGGTCGGCACCCGTCTCGCTCGACCACGACAGCAGTTGCGTGTCCTTGAGCGCCGTCGGCGCGGCAATGACGATACGGGCCTGGTCGTAGGCGTCGGGCGCCTCGCGCTCGATGAGTTCGACGTTGAAGGTCCGCCCGCCGATGGTCTCGCTGCCGCGCGATAGCGTCATCTCGCCGGCCACGGTGAGGGTCTTGTAGCCGAACAGCACCTGCTGCGATTTCTCGACGATGGCGCGACCGGAAGCGGCGCTCGTCTGCGCGCTAGCCCGCGTGCACGGCGTCAGCGCCAGGCACGGAGCCAGGAACGGTACCAGGAACAGTCGTATCTGCATGATGAAGTGCCTTTGCCTTGTCTGCGATCAGGAGCAGGAGGAAGGGGAGAACCAGCACGTCGCAGGCCATCGCCAGAACCAGGCCGATGGCCGTGAGCCCTCCAAACGTGCGCATGGGGGTGAACGACGACAACAGGAGCACGCTGAAGCCGAGGACGATGACGACACACGTGGCGACCATCGTCGGTCCGCTGTGGCGCATCGTCACGGCCAGGTCACTCACCGCGTCTTCGCCCCGCTCGAGATAGCTGTGGACGAAGAAGCTCGTGTCGTCGACGGCGATGCCGAGCGAAATGCCCATGATGAACACCGTCGCCATGTCGATCGGATACCCGGTCGCGCCGAGCGCGGCGCCGATGACGGCCACGGGCAGCACGTTGACGAACATGGCGGCGAACGCCAGCCGCCAACTGCGCAACGAGAGGAAGAAGGTGATGAAGCACATCAGCGACATCGCGGCCGTGCTCGCGATCTGGCCGCGCGAGATCGCGTTGTCCATGTTGGCCCACAGCACCGTGACGCCGGAGATGTCCGCGGACACGGCGGGCATCGCACCGAAGTGCCGGGCAAGAATCGCCGGGATCGTGTGCCGCGTCAGCTCATCGAGGGCGGAGTTGTCGAGATAGGGGAAGAAGACGACGAGGCGATAGGCCGAGAGGCCGTCGTGCACGTAGCTGCCAATCTCGGTGTTGCCGCCCGACAGCGCGAAGATGTAGGCGTCGGTGACCGCGGCATCGTCCTCGGCGAAGCGTGCCAGCGGGCGGTCCCCGGCGAGCGCGGGCGCGACCTCGGCGAAAATCGCGGCCGGTCCGATGACCTTCGACACTTCCTTCAGCCCCTCGATCTCCGCCGTGGCGTTGATGAGGGCGGTGTTCATGGACGCATCGACCGACCCGCTGGCGTCGTGCCGGCGGATGACGACGCTCAGTTGGGCGCTCGGCAGCTGCGCCGCGTCGAACCGCTCGTAGTCGACGCGCAGCCGCTCCGTGGGCGCGATCATGTGCAAGTAGGTCGAGTCGTAGCGCACCTGGGTGACGAGCCACACCGCGGCGATCGACACGGCCGCCATCGGCACGATGACGCGGTAGCGGACGCGCTGCAGCCGGGCGAACGTCGCGGCGAGCGCCGCCAGGGCGCCCCCGAGCCAGTGTTCGCCGCCGTAGAGCGGTTGTCCGCTTGCGAGCTCGTCCATGGCACCGAGCCAGCGCAGGAAGAGTGGCATGACGAACAGCACGTGGACACCGGAGACCAGCTCGCCGACGGCGCCGAAGAGCGCCATCTCCTGTACAGGCGCCACGGGAATCACGGCGAGCAGGCCAAAGCCGAGGGCCGTCGTGATGTGGGACACCAGCGCCGGACGCGCGAGCTGCGTCCGTGCATCACGTGGCACGTCCGCGGCGGTGCCACGCCCCTCCCGCAGCCATGTGGCGATCCAGCCCACGACGTGAAGGCTCGACGCGATGCCAAGAGTGAAGAAGAGGCCGGGCAACGCAATGGTGACCATCGTGAACGGACGCCCGGCGAGCAGCATCGCCGCCACCAGGGCGGCGGTTGTGAGCCCCACGGGCACCAGCACCGCCAGCGCCGTGCGCCAGCGGAATCGCAGCATAGCGAAGAGCATCAGCGAGGCCACGACGACGGTGCCTGGCACCAGCACGATGAAATCGCGCCATGACAGGCGGTTCAGGTCGGCGTTGAGGACCGCGGTGCCGGCCACGGCGGAGGCCGCCACCGCCGGATGCGTATCGAGCACGCGCCGGACATCGGCGACCAGTTGCTGGCGCACGGTTCCCGGCGTCGATGGCCCCGTATGCTCCTTGATCAGCAGGGAGAAGGATGCCGGGGACTTCGGGTGCACGAGCAGGTTGCCCGCAACCGGATGCCGGAGCAGCCGCTCCCGCAGGTCCGGCCAGCTGGTGTCCGCGTCCAGGCTCGCGAAGAAGAGGCCCTGCGCGTCCTCTTGCAGAACCTCGAGGCTCGTCGGCGAGACCACGCGGGTGACGCCGTCGAGTCGCTCGAGCTCCGCGGTCAACGTGCGCGAGACGTCGGCGGCATGGTCCACCTGATCGGCGCGCATCCAGACGGTGGCGAGCATCCAGGTGTCCGCGCCGAACAGCCGCCGTTCGACGTTCAGCGTCTCGACGGCTGGATCCGATCGGTCGAACCAGATGTCGATGGCGTTGTTGACGACGGCACGGCCGTCATACAGATGGACGAGCAGCAGCGACGCGAGCACGAGATCGAGCGCGATGACCGCGTACGGCAGCCACGCGCTGGCGCCTCGCATGATGTGACGCACGGTGCCCTTGGTCATCGCGATACCTCGATGCGGACGTAGCTGTAGAGTTCGAGGTCGTTCTTCCAGATCGCAAGAACGCTCGGCGTCCTGCTCCCCGTGAAGGCGGTGAGCCGAAATCCCAGGTTGACCGTCGGCGACTCGGCGAGCGCTTTCTCGGCCGACGCCATCACCCCGTGCCCGCGGAACGCCCAGTCGTAGAGATAGGCGACGTCGATCTGCGTCGCCAGGCGGTCGGTGGTCGCCACCCGCATGCCGGCGCGGAGCGATGACGAGAACGGGATGTCGGCCGCGGTCCCGCGGCTGTCGGCTGCAAACTCGACCCGCGGAATCAGGTTGTACGCGCCGTCGAACGCGCCGAGCCGCTGGTATTCCGCAGCCGCCGACATCGCCCCGTAGGTTCGTGCACGCCCCAGGACGTCGACGCCGCCGCGGCGGAGAAAGCCCTCGGAGAGGAACCGCCAATCCGCTCGCGTCGTCTCGACGTCTCCGCCGATCTGCAGGACCTCGTTGTAGATCGCGTCGACGCTGTCGAGCGCGGCGCTGGACGTGAATTGGGGGACGAACGTCGGCCTGCGGCTGCGGCCGGTGAAGACGTGCGCGCTCCAATCCACGTCGAGCTTGCTGGCGGACACCCGTACGGCGACCGACTGGTCGCCCATGGCGCCGTGCGGTGCGACGTCTCGAGACGGCACGCCGAAGCCGAAGCGGCCATCGCTCTCAGGCAGCGGCTGCCGGCGTGCTCCCGCCATCGCGTACACGTCGATCGAGACACCGTCGAGGAATGCGGTGGCGCGAAGCGTGGGCTGGCTCAGCCGCCGCTCGGGAGCCACCAGCCCGAAGGCGGTGTTGACGGGTCCCAGGGCGTCGAGCGTGGAGTTGGGAAAGCGGCCCCATTGCTCCCGCAGCAGGCCGGCCGCAATCTCCATCGTTGGGGTGCGCCAGACGAGCGCGGCCTCGCCATCGATGACGGCGCGGCGAATGTGAGAGCCGTAGATCGTCAGGTCGCCGTGCAGCTCCATGCCCTTCCCGAGCGCACGGCGCCCCTCGACCGACGACCAGCCGCGAAGATCGGCATCGGTCGAAACCCGGCCGCCGGTTCCCTCGCGGGGATACCACGCGCTCTGCAGCTCGGACGACACCGTGAGTTGCCCGGCGAGGCTGGCAGCAGGCATCGCCGGCGGAAGCAGCAGCGTCAGGGCCAGCGGGAGAGTCCCCCGCAGGCGGTGGCGGCGTTGTTCGTTCATGCGGCGAGACCGGCCTGTGCACGCGCCGCTGGCGGCTGGCTTTCGATCAGGCTCGTATCGGACCCGAAGCGCAGGCGGCTCCTGACGAGCCGGGGGTCATGCGGATCGAGGCCGCACGTGTGCACGTTCGGCACCACGACCGGGTTCGCGGGATCGGAGCCGAGGGCCCTGTCGACCAGCTGCCCGCCGGGACTGACCGTGAACCAGTGGTGATGATCGACGAAGTGGTGCCGGGCGTGACGGCGGGTGATGTAGCGGGTGAGCCGCCCTTTGGACATGCGCACATGGCTGGTCAGGTGCAGCCACTCGAACACGAGGTAGGCGCAGACGCTGCCGCCCAGGATGGCAATCACGGCATCGATCGCCGGCAGCACGAGCGAGAGTCCGGCGATCGTGAGGGCCGTGACCGGAAGCGCGAACCACACCGGCGTGAACAGCAGGTGCCGGCTGCGCACCTGGTCGTGATGTCCGTAGTGCAGGCGATAGAGCAGGTCGAACAGCAACTGATGCCTCGGGGCCGGCGCATGAAAGACGAAGCGGTGAATCAGGTGTTCCTCGAGCAGATAGAGGCCCCACCCCAGCAGGAAGAGCCACACCACGGGCCGGTCGCTACGAAGGGCGGTGAGAAGGAGGCCAGCGGCGCCAATCGCGCCCATGACCCGGATTCCCGGATCGGCGGCATAGAGTCGTAGAACTGTCCTGGTGTCGGTCATCGCTGCGAACGCTCTCGTCGGTATAACGGCCGTTCGCGGGACGCCGAACGCGCCTCCTGGGCAGTGCTAGACTGCGCGCCATGATTCGGTCGTTCCCCTTGGCCCCTCTGGCGCTCATCGCATGTCTTGTTCAGGCGGCGTGCTCGCCGGCACCGCCGGCGGAGCCGGCTGTCACGGCGACGCTCGAAGCCTTCTACGCCGCGATGAAAACCGGCGACACCGCCGCCGCGATGCAGCAGATTGCGCCGGATGCCGTCTTCGTGGAATCAGGACGGCTCGAAACCCGCGCCGAGTACGAGGCCAACCACCTGCCGGCCGACATCGGGTTTGAAAAGCAGGTGAACGGTACGCGTGGACCGATGCAGGTGAAGATCGAAGGCGATACGGCGTGGGTGATTGCCACCACGGAGTACGACGGGACCTTCGATGCGCGTCCCGTAAACTTCGTGAGCGCGCAGCTGGCCGTCCTCACACGCGGTGACGGCAACTGGCGCATTCGATCGATTCACTGGTCTTCACGTCAACGCTGACGACGCGGGCGTCGAGACACGCGCGTCAGACGATCAGGCGCAGATCTCATTCGGATTCGCACTAAGATCCGAACGCATGAGCTACGCAATCGACGAGCGCAACCCCGAACGGCAGCAGCTTCTGGCCCGCGTTCTCGAGCCGTTCACCCGGGAGGTGCTCGCGCGCGTGCCTCGCATCGCCAACGCGAGATGCCTCGACCTGGGTTGCGGACAAGGCAACACCACCCGCTTTCTGTCCGAGACGCTCGGCGCGGCCGAGTGCATCGGCGTGGAATTCGACCCCGCGCTGGTCGAATACGCCTCGATGCAGCCCAACCCCGCGGGCGTGAGCTTTCAACACGGCGACGTCACGCAGCTGCCGTTCCTCGATGCCTCGTTCGACGTCGTGTTCTGCCGCTATCTGCTGGTGCACCTGGTCGATCCGATGAAGGGCGTGCGCGAGATGATGCGGGTGGTTCGTCCGGGCGGATACGCCATTGCGTTCGAGCCCGACCTCGTCGCCGAATTCAGCGATCCCGAGTCGAACGCGCTGCCGTGATCAACCGGGTGTGGAACGGCCTGTTTCCCAGTCCGAACAGTGGCCGCAAACTCGTCCACTACTTCCGTGGGGCCGGCGCATCGCGGATCGAAGGCGGCGCGCTGTTGCACCTCGAACACGATGCGGCCGTCCTGAAGCGCACGTATCGGTTGAGCGCCGAAGCCACCGGTCCGCTTGCGCAGGCGAGAGGCATCCTGACCGAGTTCGAAGTGCGCGAGATGATCGATGGACTCGCCCGCCTCGAAGAGGATGCCTCGAGCGTGCTCGTGAAGTTTCCTGATATGTGGGCGATCGCCCAGCGATAGGCGGGCTCCCGCCGCCCCGGCCGGAACCCGGCCGTCTGGACCCTGTCGATTCCGCCTGGCGCGGTTCGACGTGGGAGTAGACCCAGGGCCACGATCCTTCACAAGGAGCCGGTATGCGGACACTGATTGTGCACGAGTTCATGAGCCTCGATGGCGTGGTGCAGGCGCCCGGAGGGCCGGACGAAGATCGCGATGGCGGCTTCACCCATGGGGGCTGGACCGGCCCCTACTGGCACGACGACATGGGGACCGCCTTTTTTCAGGCGATGCAGAGCGTCGATGCGTTCCTCCTCGGCCGACGCACGTATGAGATCCATGCCGGGGCGTTCGAGCCGATGCCGGCCGGCGATCCGTTCGGGGACCTCATGAACGCGCCGAAGAAGTACGTCGTGTCACGGACGTTGGCGGCGCCGATCTGGCGCGACACGACGATCATCCGGGACGACGTCGTGGAGGCGGTCCGGTCGCTCAAGGCCCAGCCGGGCAAGGACATTCTGACGGACGGGAGCAGCCAGCTGGTGCAGACGTTGCTCGAGCACGATCTCGTCGACGAGCTCCAGGTGACGCTGTACCCGGTCTCGCTCGGTGGCGGGAAACGGATTCTGCCCGCCGGCGTGCGCCGGAACTTTCAGCTCACGTCCGCCACGCCGTATCCCACCGGCGTCGTCGGCCTGAAATACGCGCGCCAGGCGAGCTGACGTGACCGGTCGGTGGACGAGGCGTCAGAAGGCCAGGCGCAGACCGAACTGCATTTCGCGCGGTGCCTTGGCGCTGAAGATCCGGCCGACGTTCGGGTTGCCGAAGATGCGGTTCGGCAGGTCGAAGTTTGCCCGATTGAACACGTTGAACACTTCCCAGCGGAACTCCAGCTGCCGCGTGCCGCCGAGCATCCACGTCTTGGCCAGCCCGGCGTCGAGCGAGGCGTAGCCCGGGCCGATCACGCTGTTGCGCCGTGCCGTGCCGAACGTAAACGGGGCCGGCAGCGAGAACGCCGACGTGTCGAACCAGCGTTCCGGCGTCCGCTGGCCGTCGGGCAGGTTCGGGTCGCGGTTCTGATCGGGGCGTTGCGCAGGGCCGGCGCCGATGTTGGCCTGGTCGACCGCGAGGTTGACGGTGAAGGGCGCTCCCGATTGAGCGACAAGAATCGCATTCGCGCGCCAGCCGTTCAGCACGGCGCTGGCGAGACCGCGCGCGCCTCGCGCCCGGGGAAGTTCGTAGGCGCCGCTGGCAAGGAACTGGTGGGTATGGTCGAAGCTGGAACGTGCCCACTCCCCGGATTCGTCGAAAATGTTTCGGACGTTCTGGGGCACGTTCGCCTCCGACTCGGTCGCGCCTGGGCTCGACGCGTCGTCCTTCGATTGGGAGAGCGTGTAGCTGACGTTGTAGGCGTGACGGTTCGCGAAGCGGCGTTCGACCTTGAACGTCAGCCCGTGGTAAATCGATTTACCGTCGAACCGGATGGCGTTGATGCGGCTCAATTGCGGAATCGGACGCCGCGGCTGAATCGGCCCCGGCCCCGGCTCCGGCACGTTGCGAATCGTTGCGTTATCGGCGCCCAGCGTCCACGTGCCCATGTAGAACACCTCGGCCATCGTCGCCGGCCGGACCTCGTATTGCAGTCCGCCGCTCCAGGTCTGGCTGAACTCGACGTTGTAGGGGTAGTCCATGATGGTCGGCGCCACCGTGCCGGTCGCGGTGCTGGTGAGAATGTCGCGCGTCTGGAGCGACGGCGTTCGCACGTCTGACGGAACATCGACCTGCTTCGTCTGGAAGAAGGGGAGATTCCGCGCAAACGCCGTCTGCACGCTGTAGGCCCACTGATTCAGAAAGACGCCGTAGCCGCCCCGAAGCACCGCTCTGGCGTCGGCCAACGACAGGGCGAAGCCGAGGCGCGGCGCCAAACGCACGGCGCTCGGATCGAGCAACCCTCGTCCCCATCCCGCCTCGCTCGACGTGACCGAGGGAATCGGGATCTGCGGCAGCAGGGCCGCGGCGCTGTCGTGGATGCGCCCGTTGTCGTCGCTGGCAATGACGTAGCGCCCGCCCGGCACAGAGAGGTCGACGGATGAGAGCCTGTTGTCGACGTCATACATGTGCTGATTGAGTTCGTAGCGCAGTCCCATGTTGAACGTGAGATTGCGGCTGGCGCGCCAATCGTCCTGCGCGTAGAGGTGCAGCCAGTTCGTGCGGCCGTTCTCGTCCCCGCGCCCGATGCCAGCCACCGCCGACGTCGGATAGCCGAGGAGAAAGTCCGCGAACGCGCTGCCGGAGAACTGACCGGTGTAGGTGAATGCGCCGCGCGCGTTGTCGGGCTGCTCGGGGCGCAATCGAAGATGGAAATAGTAGGCGCCGAACTTGAGGCGATGGGCGCCGCGGTCCACCGTGACGTTCTCGAACAGCTCGAACTGCCCGTTGTCGCGGGTCGTGAACACCGTCGGGTCGCCGAAGGTGCTATAGAGCCCGGCCGTCGAGACCTGCGGGAACCCCATGTCTCGCGGATCGCTGGTCACCCCGAGCAGGCCCACCTGGCTCGCAAAGGGGTTGCCGCGATTCTGGCTGATCTGCCCGCCCGACACCGACATCCAGCTGGCACGCACCTCGTTCACGACCGACCGCCCGAAGGTCCGCATGTGGCTGGCGACGCCGTTGCGCGTCCGCGTGCCGAGCGACCGTCCAAAGCCCGGAACCAGCGTTTCCTGCAGCGTGCTGGTGCCGAAGGGCTGCAGTTCGTCGGCATCGAACGTGCTGAAACGGACGAGCAGCTGGTCGGCCGGCGTCAGCCGGTGATCGAGCCGGACGCTGACCTGATTGAGATCGCGAACCTGCTCCTCGATCGCGAGCAGATTCTGCAGGTTTCCGGCGCTCGTCGGGAGCGGCACATGCGCCAGCAATTCCGCGGCAATGGGATCGATGCGGCCGGCCGGGATGCGATTGTCCGCGAACGGCGCGCACGTGCCGGTGGTCGGCGGGGTGAGCGGGTCGCAAATCGTGGTGAGGCCGCCGAAGTCGCCGCCGCGGACGGCTGCGGATGGAACCGAGAAGGTCCGCGTCTGCGATCGCCGCATGCGCTGCCCTTCGAAGCTGCCGAAGAAGAACGTGCGCCTGTGCACCAGTGGTCCGCCGACAGTACCGCCAAACTGATCCTGCCGCAGCGGCGGCGGGTCTTGCCCCGCAGGCTGGAAATAGTTCGGCGCATCGAAGGCCTCGTCACGGTGGAACTCGAACAGGCTGCCGCGAACCGTGTTCGACCCCGCCCGAGTGACGACGTTGATCAACGCCGACGCCTTGCCGCCGAACTCGGCGGCGTACATCGATTTCTGGATCTTGAACTCGTCGACGGAGTCGACTGAGGGATTGATCGCCAGATTGTTGAACAGTTCGTCGGTGACCTTGGCGCCGTCGAGGAGGTAGATGTTGTGGCCCGAGCGCTGGCCGCCGACATTGGGCAGCGGGCCGGCTTGTTGCAGCGCCTCGCCGCGGGTGCCGCCAGGCGGAATGACGACGCCGTCGCTCAACAGCGCCAACGAGAGGAGGCTGCGGCCGTTGAGCGGCAACTGCACGACTTCGCGGTTCTCGATGACGTCGCTGATTTCAGCGGACGTCGTTTGCAAAAGCGGCGCGCTGGCCTCGACCTGCACCGATTCCGTGAGGCTGGGCAGCCCGAGCGCGAACTCGACGGTGAGCGTGCGACCCACTTCGAGAATCACGGTCAGCCGCCCTGCCGCAAACACGCCGTCCAGGGAGGCCACCAGGTCCCAGCGACCAATACGAAGGGCGGGCAGGAAAAACCGGCCTTCGCGGTCCGCGAGGCGTGTCAGCGTCGTGCCGGTGTCCGTGTGCGTCGCGGTGATCGTGGCGTCTGGAACGGCGGCTCCCGTGACGTCGCGGACGACGCCGGCAATCTCGCCGGTGTTGATCTGCGCGGACGCACTTGCCGCGGACCAGGCGGCACTTAGCGCGAAGACGCCTGCGATGAAACAGAGCCGCAGACTCGACACGCTCCCGAGGATACCGTAGCACCGGCGTGTCGGCTCGGCAGATCGGTCAATGCGGTCTGACCGCGTCTCGACCGTGCTGCAGGAACGTGCGCTCGGCTGCGTTGGCGGTGCGCGCGATCGCCAAGTCGTACGCCGAAGCCGCCTCGGAGTAGCGACCCAGCCGCTTGAGGAGATCGGCCCGGATCGCGTGGAACAGACCGTACGGCTCGAGATCGAGCGGATCGATAATCGCCAGCGCCGCTTCGGCCCCCGCGATCTCGGCCACGGCGACGGCGCGGTTGAGCGCGACCACGGGGCTCGGCGCGATCGCCATGAGCTGGTCGTACAGCTGCAGGATTTGCCGCCAGTCGGTCGCCGCCGCGCTGGCGGCGTCGCTGTGCACGGCGTTGATCGCGGCCTGAATCTGGTACGGGCCTGGCCGATTCCTGCGGAGACACTCGCGGACGAGGGCCTGTCCTTCTTCAATCAATCGCCGGTTCCAGAGACGGCGATCCTGGAACGCGAGCAGGACGAGGCTGCCGTGCGGGGTGACGCGTGCCGCGCGGCGTGATTCGATGAGCAGCATGAGCGCCAGGAGTCCAATCGCCTCGAGATCATCGGGCAGGAGCGAGGCCACGAGCCGTCCCAGGCGCACGGCCTCCGCGCACAGATCCTCGCGCACGAGCCGCTCGCCCGCGCTGGCCGTGTATCCCTCGTTGAAAATCAGGTAGATGACTGCGAGCACGGCTCGCAGCCGGCCCGGGAGTTCCTCGGCGCCGGGGACGCGGTACGGAATGCGAGCATCGCGAATCTTTCCCTTGGCTCGCACCAGCCGCTGCGCCATCGTCGTGTCTGGCACGAGAAAGGCGCGGGCGATTTCCGCGGTGGTGAGACCGCCGAGCAGCCGGAGCGTCAGCGCCACCTGCGAGGCCGGGGCGAGCGCCGGGTGACAGCAGGTGAAGATCAGGCGCAGTCGATCGTCCTGCACGGCAGCCTCCTCGTCCGGCGGCTCGCTCACCGGCGGCCGCGATGCCTGCGCGTGGCGCTCGTCGCGGGTCGCCTCCCGTCGAAGCCGATCGATGGCGCGATGGCGAGCCGTCGTGATGATCCATCCCACGGGACTCGGCGGCAGCCCGGTGGAGGGCCATCGCTGCAGGGCAGCCGTGAACGCGTCCTGGACCGCCTCTTCAGCGAGGTCGAGGTCGCCGAAGTGACGGGCCAGGACGGCCACCGCGCGGCCGTACTCCTCCCGGAAAATGCGTTCGATGTCCGGCGGGCAGACCGGCGGAACTCCGGTCATCAGTGCTCGCCCATGAACGGCCGCACTTCGATCGGTAGTGTGGTGGCGCGCGCCGCCTTGCGCGCCCACTCCAGCGCGGCGTCGAGATCCGGCGCCTTGATGATGGTGAAGCCGCCGATGTGTTCCTTGCCTTCGACGTAGGGGCCGTCGGTGATGAGCACCTCGTCGGCCTGCGCGCGTACGACGGTGGCCGTGCTCGGCGCATGCAGCCCGCCCGAGAAGACCCAGGCGCCGGCCGCCTTGAGGTCGTCCTGGAGCGCATGGACCTGGCGCATGATCGGACCCAGCACCTCCGGTGGCGGCGGATCCCCGTCGGGCTGGTAGACGCTGAGCAGATACAGGGTCATCGGTCCTCCTTCAGTTGGCGCCGGCACCCTGCCGGCGTCTCACTCTCTATACGAACGGCTTCCAGCCGAATCGACAGACCCAGTGCGCCGCCGTTGTAGTATTCATGCGGCGCGGACACGCATGTCGGTCCCTGCCGATTTCGCGAGGCGCAATCGCGCTACGACGACCGGCCACTGGTGAGGAGAGGCTCTTGAGAGCGCATTGGACGATCCCCCTGTTCGTGGTCACGGCCCTTGCCGTGCTGTCCTCGGTCGGCGAGGCCCCGCTTCAACTGCCGGGTGTCTATGCTCAGGGCGCCGGCGCCGCTCCGCAAGGTGGCGCGCCCGGTCCGGGCCGCGGTGCGCCGCCTGGCGCCCCTGGGGTCGCCGCGGGTCGTGGGCGAGGCCCGGCACCGGCCATCCTGGGGCCGCCGGCCGGCGTGACACCGTTGCCGATCGATCTGTTCTCGTCGAAGAACTTCTACAAAGACCGGGCGAACTGGCTCGACAAGCGCTACTACCGCTGTAACAACCCCCGACAGCTGTACAGCATGTGGGACGGCCAGCGCATCGGGCCGAAGCCGCCGGAATCGGCGTCGTGGGGCAACTGCGACGACGACTGGCCGCGTGAACGCATCGTGAGCCCGTATTCCTACAAGACCGGGAAGGAACACTACGAGGCGCTCCTGGCCCAGGCGAAGGCGAAGGGCGGCCCGACCGTCTATACGAAGGCGACGGTACCGGACTGGGACGGCTACTACCGGCGCGACGGCCAGGCGGATCGCGGCTCGGAATGGATCTGGGGCGTCACGCAGCCGTCGACCGTGATCGCGCTGCTCACGCCCGAGTATCAAAAGCGGATGGTGCAGACGGCCTACCACGAGGCGGTGACGAATGCGCCGCAATGGAGCGCGTCGTTCTGCTGGCCGGAGGGCTTCATGCGCTGGTGGTCGCAGCCCTCGCAGGCGGGCAACTTCCAGCTGACGATGACGCCGTGGAACGTCCAGTTCCTGTCGGGCATCGCCGACAACTTCCTGCGTCAGGTGATGGTGGGCAAGGCCGCGCACGTGCACAAGGTGCCGCAGTGGTACGGCGAGACGATCGGCTTCTGGGACGGCACCACGCTGGTGACGTGGACCGCCAACGTGCAAGCCTGGCAGCTGTCGCACGCCATGTTCGAGACCAGCGACAAGCTCGAGACGGTGGAGACGTTCAAGCCAGCGCTCGATGCGAGCGGCCAGTTCATCGGCCTCGATCACGAGACAACCTTCTACGACCCGGACGCCTTCGTGACGCCGCTCCGCGCCTCGTTCCGCTTCATCCGGGCGGCGACGCCCGACGACGCGAGCCGCCGCTACACGTTCATCGAGTGTCTCAGCAACATTTTCAACACCGACGGGAAGCCGAAGCAGACCACCGCTGCCGATCCGCGCTTCGTGGACTACTACGGCCGGCCCTGGGCCAAGAACTGGGAAAAATACTTCGAGGCCGGGTGGGACAAGCCGCAGGACGAGCTGCCCTCGGCGGTGACCGACATTTTCAAATAGCGGCGATCCTCGATCGCTGCATGCCCTGCGGAGGACCCATGAAGACGCGCACAGTCGGCGCTTTGACGACGGCGGCCCTGGTGGCCGGAACGGCGGTGCTGTTCGAGGCCCCGGTATCGACCCACCACTCGTTTGCGATGTACGACCAGACCAAGGTGGTGACCTTGACCGGCGTCATGAAGCAGTTCGTGCCGCAGGCCAATCATGCCGAGCTGCACTTCATCCTGCTGGCGCCGGATCACAAGGCGCTGGCGAAGAGCGCCGACGGGAAATACGTCGAATGGGGCGTCGAGATGGCCGGCACCGCCGCGATCGCGGCGCAGGGCATTACCGGCACCAGCTTCCCTCCCGGCACGGTGTTCAGCGTGCACCTGAATCCGCTGCGCGACGGCTCGAACTTCGGCTCCCGCGTTGGCGCCCTGGCGAAGTGCCCGACCGATGAGGCCACCAAGAAGCCCAAGCTTCCCGAGGCGGGCAAGCACTGCGACTCGGTGGCGGGGCACGCCTTGATCGGCGGCACGACCTTCTAGACGC